>Ga0153921_1000683_pt1 | contig 16874 bp, 10 predicted proteins | sample TSNJ005MetaG_FD_104691 | JGI IMG/M metagenome (GOLD analysis project Ga0153921, IMG submission 104691) | Attine ant fungus gardens microbial communities from New Jersey, USA - TSNJ005 MetaG | ecosystem: Host-associated > Fungi > Mycelium > Unclassified | place: USA: New Jersey, Brendon T. Byrne... | reverse complement strand
ATCATGCACCAAAGCGTGCGGGTGCCCAACCCCAAAACCCGCGCGGTGTCGCTAAACGACAACTTGCAGGGCCCTGCCGGCCACGCCAAGATAGACGCACTTTCCAGGAACCCCAGCATGAACTTCTGCAGCCAGTGCGGTAAACCGGTTACCCAACGCATTCCCGAAGGCGACGCACGCCTGCGTTTTGTGTGTGATCACTGCTCGACCATTCACTACCAGAACCCCAATATCGTCGCCGGCACCGTACCGGTGTGGGGCGATAAGGTGCTGCTGTGCCGCCGCGCCATCGAACCGCGCCTGGGGTACTGGACCCTGCCCGCAGGCTTCATGGAAAACGGCGAGACCGTGGAACAGGCGGCCATGCGCGAAACCCTCGAAGAAGCCTGCGCGCGTGTGCGCAACCTGAGTATCTACACGCTGATCGACGTGCCGCACATCAGCCAGGTGCATATCTTCTACCGCGCCGAACTGGTTGACCTGGACTTCGCCGCCGGCCCCGAAAGCCTTGAAGTGCAGTTGTTCGACGAAGCCGACATCCCTTGGTCCGAGCTGGCTTTCCGCACGGTCGGGCGTACCTTAGAATGCTTTTTCGCTGACCGCCGCCAACAGGCGTTCCCGGTGCGCAGCGAGTCTGTGCCACCGCTGTCAAAGCCCGCCCAATAACCATCCGGCAGATCGTCGCCCAAGGGATACCGTTTCAATGCGTTGGTTGCTTGCTCTGATCTGCCTGTCGTTCGCTACGCTGTGCTGCGCCTCCACCCTGGAAACCCTGGGCGGCAAACCTGTCGAAAAAGTCCTGGTGCTCAAATCCGCCCATCAGTTGCAACTGATCAACGACGGCAAGCTCCTCAAGACCTACCGCATCTCGCTCGGCAAAAACCCCAAGGGCACCAAGTTGTTCGAAGGCGACCGCCGCACGCCCGAAGGCTTCTACTGGATCGACTGGCGCAAGACCAGCGACCGCTTCAACCTGGCCATGCACATTTCCTACCCCAATATCAGCGACTCGGCCCGCGCCCGCCGCGAGGGCGTGAAACCCGGCAGCATGATCATGATCCACGGCACGCCCGACAGCGAAGACTACCCCGAGCAGTGGTTCCACACCCTGGACTGGACAGACGGCTGCATCGGCATGCGCAACGTCGACATGCGCGAAGTCTGGAACCTGGTCAAGGACGGCACCATGATCGAGATTCGGCCGTAATCCTCGACCGCCGGTAAAATAATTCGAAAATAATTCCTGCCCTGCGCAGCCCCCTGCCGGTGAATACCAGTTCACCGCGCGGGCTGTGCACTTCTGCGCGCCCTAAAGACCTCTCTAATACCACTTGATACCACGCACCCTTAAGGCGCCCTGAAACCGGCGCTTGCACCGTTTTGGCAGCATTGACATGGTATTTAAGTGGTATTAGCTTCCGGCCAATACCGGGCGACAACACTCCAATAACCGCATCGGAAACCTTAACGATGAACCCCATCCTTACGCTGCGTCCCGACGACAAACAATCCACGCCGCTGTACCTGCAACTGGCGCGCAACCTGGAAGCGGCGATTCACGCCGGCCAGTGGAAATCCGAGCAGGCGTTGCCCTCGGAGCGTGCCCTCAGCGAGCAGTTGAGCATTTCGCGGGTCACCGCCCGCAAGGCGCTGGAAGTGCTGTTTACCCAAGGCCTGATTCGCCGCAGCCAGGGCTCCGGCACGTTTATCACGCCACGCCTGGAACAGCCGCTGTCGCGCCTGTCGGGCTTCAGCGAGATGTTGCGCCTCAAGGGGTTTGTGCCCACCTCACAGTGGCTGGAGCGCGACATCACCCCGCCGACCCACGAAGAACTGATCCGCCTGGGCCTGTCGCCGACCGACAAGGTCGCGCGGCTCAAACGCCTGCGCAAGGCCGATGATACGGTCATGGCAATCGAAATGACGGCAATGCCCGCCTCCGTACTGCCGCAGCCGCAGGCCATCGGCAACTCGTTGTACGAATACCTCGAAGGCATCGGCAAACCCGTCGTCCGCGCCTTGCAACACATCCAGGCGATCAACGCCTCGGACGAGTTCGCCAAGCTGGTGGGCATCGCCCCCGGCACCGCCATGCTGCTGATGACCCGGGTCGGCTACACCGCCGACAACACGCCGATCGAAATCACCGACACCTACTGCCGCAATGACTACTACGACTTTGTCGCAGAGCTGCGCCGCTATGACTTCGCCGCCGAGCTGCGGCCTTAGAGAACTGCCCATGTCCGAAGACAATATCCTCACGCCCCACGGCTGGATGCGCGGCCGCCTGGTGCACGAGCACGGCAAGGTCACCGCCATTGAAGGCGTGCCTTGCGATCCTGCCGACAACGAGCTGCCCTACCTGCTGCCGGGCTTTATCGACCTGCATGTGCACGGCGGTGGCGGCAAGGACATCATGGAAGGTGCCGACGCCTTCGAGACCATCACCCGCACCCACGTGCGCTTTGGCACCACCTCGCTGCTGGCCACCACCATGACCGCACCGGTGGATGAAATCTCCAGCGTGCTCGGCCAGCTCGGCACCTTCTGCGAGCAGCGTCCTACAGGCAGCGCCCGTGTCCTCGGTGTGCACCTGGAAGGGCCCTACATCAATCCCGGAAAACTCGGCGCACAACCCAACTTCGCCCACACCGCATTGATGGAAGAAGTGGAAGCCTACCTGCGCCTGGCGCCGATCCGGGTGATCACCATCGCCCCGGAAATCGCCGGGCATGACGGCCTGATCCGTGCCCTCAGCCAACGCGGGGTGCGCATGCAGATCGGCCACACGCTGGGCAGCTACGAAGAAGGCGTCGCCGCCCTCGCCGCCGGCGCCACCAGCTTCACGCATCTGTATAACGCCATGAGCCCGCTGCATCACCGCGAGCCGGGCATCGTCGGCGCCGCGCTGGCACACGCGCAATATGCCGAACTGATCCCGGACTTGCTGCACGTGCACCCCGGTGCCATGCGCGTCGCCCTGCGTTCGATCCCATGCCTGTACTGCGTCACCGATTCCACCGCCGCCGCCGGCATGCCCGATGGCGAATACAAGCTGGGCAGCCACACCGTGACCAAGTGCCTGGGCGGCGTACGCCTGGCCGACGGCACCCTGGCGGGGAGCACCCTGACCATGGACCAGGCGCTGCGCAACCTGGTGAAGATCGGCCTGCCTATCAGCGAAGCCTCACAACGCCTGTCGCAATTTCCTGCGGACTACCTGGGCCTGGAAGAACGCGGCCGCCTGCAACCCGGCAGCTTCGCCGACTGCGTACGCCTGGACCGCTCCCTGCACCTCACCGACGTCATGGTCGAAGGAGAAACCATTGTCTTCAAAAATGCTTGAAGAGGCCCTGGCCTCCCGCGATGCCGTTGCGGCGCAACTGCAACGCCTGGACCCGCTGCTGGAAGAAATCGCCGGCCGCCTGCGTCGCCAGCCGCCGCAAGTGGCGATGACCATCGCGCGCGGCAGTTCGGACCACGCCGCCAGTTACTTCGCCTACCTGGCCATGCAGCACGTGGGCATCCCGGTGGCATCGTTGCCGATGTCGGTGGTGACCCTGTTGCAGGCGCCCTTGAAAGTCAGCGGCCAGGTGGCGTTCGGCTTCTCGCAATCGGGGCAAAGTCCGGACCTGGTCAACAGCCTGCGCCTGCTGCGCAAGCGGGGAGCCTTGAGCATTTCGCTGGTGAATGCCGAAGACTCGCCGCTGGAGGCTGCGTGTGAATTCCACGTGCCGCTGTGCGCCGGGCCGGAATTGAGTGTTGCCGCGACCAAAAGCTTTATCGCCACCCTCAGCGCCAGCGCGCAGTTGATTGGCCACTGGAATCAGGAAGCCGATTTGCTCCAGGCCTGCCGTGCCCTGCCCGAAGGCCTGAGCGAAGCCGCCGGGCAGGATTGGCGCCCCGCCATCGACGCCCTGCGCGACTGCCAGCAATTGATGGTGATCGGCCGTGGCGCCGGGTTTGCCATCGCGCAGGAGGCCGCGCTCAAGCTCAAGGAAACCTCGGCGATCCAGGCCGAAGCCTTCAGCAGCGCCGAAGTGCGCCACGGGCCGATGGCCTTGATCGATGAAGACTACCCCTTGCTGGTATTCGCCCCACGCGGCGCCGAGCAGGCCGGCCTGTTGAGCCTGGCCGCCGACATGCGCCAGCGCGGCGCCCGCGTGCTGTTGGCCGCACCGGACGATATCGCCGAGCGTGACCTGACCTTGAGCCGCGCCGAACACCCGAGCCTGGACCCGATCCTGGCGATCCAGAGCTTTTACGTGATGGCCGCCGGCCTGGCTGAAGCGCGGGGCATGGACCCGGACCAGCCGCGTCACCTGAGCAAAGTTACCCGCACTCACTGAGTCGCGTTTTCCTGATGAGTACCGTGCCCATGCCCTACAACAATAATGAATTGACCCTTAGCGCCCCACTCAGTGGTCCGCTGCTGACCCTGGGCAACGTTCCCGACGAAGTGTTCGCCAGCGGCGCCATGGGCGACGGTATCGCCATCGATCCGCTGAATGATTGCCTGCACGCGCCCTGCGATGGCGAGATCATTCATGTCGCCCGCACCGGGCACGCGCTGACGATCCGCGCGCAAAACGGTGCCGAGTTGCTGATGCATGTGGGCATCGACACCGTGGAACTCAACGGCGAAGGTTTTGCCTTGCTGGTCAAGCAAGGGGCACGGGTCAGCAGTGGCCAGGCTTTGGTGCAGTTCGACCTGGACCGCATTGCGCGCCAGTGCAAGAGCCTGGTCAGCTTGATTATCCTGACCAATGGCGAGCGCTTCGAATTGCGTCCGGTGGCCGCGCAAAGCGTCAAAGTCGGCGAACCGTTGCTGCACGTGATACCGCGCTCAACCGCACCGGGCCAAACCGCTGTGGATAACTCATTGACTGAAGCCAGCGCGAGCGTGCGCATTACCCATCGCGGCGGCCTGCACGCACGGCCGGCGGCGCTGATCCGCAAAACCGCCGAGGGCTTCAGCAGCCAGGCGCAGTTGCATTTCGGCGCCAAGTCGGCCGCCTGCAACAGCCTGATCGGCGTGCTGGGCCTGGGGGTCGGCGAAGGCGACGAGGTGCGCGTGACGTGCCGCGGCAAAGACGCCGAGGCCGCGTTGCAGGCGCTGGTCGCGGCGCTGTCAGTCGCGGTCAAGGAGGCCCCCCCAGCGCCGCTCGTCGCGGCGCCACGGCGGGCGAATACCGAAGCCGGTGTAATGCAAGGCGTGTGCGCGGCACCCGGGCTGGTCTGTGGCCCACTGTTCCGCCTGGCGGGTATCGAGCTGCCGGCAGACCCCGGCCAGCATCGCGCCGACGAACAACTGCAACGCCTGGACGCGGCCCTGGAGCAGGTGCGCGGCGAAATCCGCAAGACCCTGGACCACGCCCGGCAACGCCAGGCCGTCGAGGAAGAAGAGATCTTCGCCGCCCACCTCGCCCTGCTGGAAGACCCGACCCTGCTGGAAGCCGCCACCGCAGCCATCGAACAGGGCAGCGCCGCCACCCATGCCTGGCGTGATGCAATCCAGGCGCAATGCGCAGTGTTGCTGGCCTTGGGCAAACCGCTGTTCGCCGAGCGCGCCAATGACCTGCGCGACCTGCAGCAGCGGGTCCTGCGCGCGCTGCTCGGCGAAGCCTGGCACGTCGAATTGCCCGCCGGGGCGATTGTCAGCGCGCACGAACTGACGCCGTCGGACTTGCTGCAACTGAGCGCGCAAAACGCGGCCGGTATCTGCATGGCCGAAGGTGGCGCCACCTCCCACGTGGCGATCCTTGCGCGGGGCAAAGGCCTGCCGTGTGTGGTCGCATTGGGCGCAGAAGTGCTCGATGTGCCGCAAGGCCAGCGCGTGGTGCTCGACGCCGGCAACGGTCGCCTGGAACTGGCGCCCAGTGAAGCGCGTCACGCCGAAGTGCACCAGATTCGCGACGTGCAGCAACGCCGTCGCCAGCAGCAACAAGCCCAGGCCGGGCAACTGGCGCACACCCTCGATGGCGTGAGCATCGAGGTAGCGGCCAATGTCGCCTCCAGCGCCGAGGCCCAACTGGCCTTTGCGAACGGTGCCGACGGTGTTGGCCTGCTGCGCACCGAATTCCTCTTCGTCGACCGCCGCACTGCGCCGGACGAACAGGAACAGCGCCAGGCCTATCAAGCCGTGCTGGATGCGATGGGCGACAAGTCGGTGATCATCCGCACCATCGACGTCGGCGGTGACAAGCAGCTCGACTACTTGCCGCTGCCTGTCGAGACCAACCCGGTGCTGGGCCTGCGCGGAATTCGCATGGCCCAGCTGCGCCCGGAATTGCTCGACCAGCAGCTGCGCGCGTTGCTGCAAGTCAGCCCGCTGGAGCGCTGCCGCATCCTGCTGCCGATGGTCAGCGAGGTCGACGAACTGCTGCAGATCCGCCAGCGCCTGGATGAGCTGTGCGCTGAGCTGGAACTGACCCAACGCCCGGAGCTGGGGGTCATGATCGAAGTGCCCGCCGCCGCGCTGATGGCCGAGCAGTTGGCCAAGCATGCGGACTTTCTGTCCATCGGCACCAATGACCTGTCCCAGTACACCCTGGCCATGGACCGTGACCACGCCGGCCTCGCCGCGCGGGTCGATGCCTTGCACCCGGCCTTGCTGCGGTTGATCCACCAGACGTGCGTTGGCGCCGCCAAGCATGGGCGTTGGGTTGGGGTGTGTGGCGCCCTGGCATCCGACCCGCTGGCGACGCCGGTACTGGTCGGCCTGGGGGTCAGCGAGCTGTCGGTGAGTGCGCCGCAAATCGGAGAAATCAAGGACCGTGTCCGTCACCTGGACGCGGCGCAATGCCGGCAACTGAGCCAAGGGCTGCTCGACCTGAGCAGTGCCAGGGCGGTTCGCCAAGCCTGTCAACACCACTGGCCGCTGAGCTGACAACAACAAGAAAAAGGAGACCCGCCATGTACCAATTATTCATCGAAGGGCTGCAACGCCTGGGCCGCGCGCTGATGCTGCCCATCGCGATCTTGCCGATTGCCGGCCTGCTGCTGCGCCTGGGTGACACCGACCTGTTGAACATCGCCGTCATGCACGATGCCGGGCAGGCAATCTTCGCCAACCTGGCGCTGATCTTCGCCATCGGCATCGCCGTGGGCTTTGCCCGCGACAACAACGGCACCGCCGGGCTGGCCGGAGCCATTGGCTACCTGGTGATGGTCTCCACGCTCAAGGTGATGGACTCGACCATCAACATGGGCATGCTCGCCGGTATCGCCAGCGGGCTGATGGCCGGTGCGCTGTATAACCGCTTCAAGGACATCAAGCTGCCGGAGTACCTGGCGTTCTTCGGCGGGCGACGGTTCGTGCCGATTGTCACCGGGTTTTCGGCGGTGGCCCTGGGAGTGATCTTTGGCCTGATCTGGCCGCCGATCCAGCACGGCATCAACAGCTTCGGCGTGCTGCTGATGGAAAGCGGCAGTTTCGGCGCGTTTGTGTTTGGCGTGTTCAACCGCCTGCTGATCGTCACCGGCCTGCACCATATCCTCAACAACATGGCGTGGTTTGTGTTCGGCAGCTTTACCGACCCGGTAACCGGCGCGGTGGTCACCGGCGACCTGACCCGCTACTTTGCCGGCGACCCCAAAGGCGGCCAGTTCATGACCGGCATGTTCCCGGTGATGCTGTTCGGCCTGCCCGCCGCGTGCCTGGCGATGTACCGCAACGCCCTGCCGGAGCGGCGCAAAGTGATGGGCGGGATTTTCCTGTCGATGGCGCTGACCTCGTTCCTCACCGGCGTGACCGAGCCGATTGAATTCGCCTTCATGTTCCTGGCGCCGTTCCTGTACCTGATCCACGCGCTGCTCACCGGCCTGTCGATGGCGCTGACCAATATGTTGAATATCCACCTGGGCTTCACGTTTTCCGGAGGGTTTATCGACATGGTGCTGGGCTGGGGCAAATCCACCAATGGCTGGCTGGTGGTCCCGGTTGGCCTGGCATATGCCGCGATCTACTACAGCGTCTTCAGTTACTGCATCCGCCGCTTCAACCTGAAAACGCCGGGCCGCGAGGATATCCAGGTGGCGCAGGCTGAAGCGATGACTGATAACCAGCGCGCCACGGCTTATATCCAGGCCTTGGGCGGCGCGGCGAACTTGCTCAGTGTCGGGGCCTGCACCACGCGCCTGCGATTGGACATGGTCGACCGCAACAAAGCCGTGGATGCCGAGTTGAAAGCCCTGGGGGCGATGGCCGTCGTGCGGCCTGGCAATGGGGGCAGCCTGCAAGTGGTGGTCGGGCCACTGGCTGACAGCATTGCCGATGAAATTCGGCTGGCCATGCCATCGTTTGTGGCCAGCGCACCGGCGGCAGGAACGCCTGTGGATAAGTCTGTCGCCGTGAATGTGCAGGAAGCCGAGCAATGGCTGAGCGCACTCGGCGGTCGCGCGAATGTGCGCCAGCTGGAAGCGGTGGCGATGACCCGCCTGCGGGTGGAACTGGGCGATGATTCGGAGTTGTCCGAAGCTCAACTGACGGCGCTCGGTTGCCAGGGGGTGAGCCAGCTGGACAGCGGTGTGTGGCACCTGCTGATTGGCGACAAGGCGTCGGGGTTGAGCGAAGCGCTTGAACGGTTGGTCAATGCCCGCGAGGTCGGCGCCAAGGTATAGCGCAGCGGTGGCAGTACGGGCCATTCGCGGGCAAGCCCGTTCCCACAGTTGATCGGTGCCCGACCAGGCAATGCGGTCGGAGCGGGCTTGCAGTCGCGGTCGCTGAATGTGCAGCGACTGCAGAAGATTCGTGAGGCGGGCTCCGACGGACAACCCGAAAGGTTCGTGGAAAATCTCCGAAAACTGGAGATATCACAGACGGCAAAAACCCGACTTAAGTCGGGTTCTTTGATAGCGATTCATGCCTAAGCAGATACCGAACGTTGCTCGGCTTCGTAATGGCGGGTCTGAAAAGGCATTAACGCTTGAGCCTTCAATCCCAGCCCTTCACTCAAACCCCACGACACCGCCAACTCATCGCGGCGACTGCCAAGCGCAACAGTACCCTGCCGTTTTACCTCTTGTTTGGACGCAGCAGCCTGAAAAAGCTCAAGCACCTTCAGCACTTCGACTACCCGACTGTCTGTCGCACACGAAAAGCGCGTGAAACGCTCCAGCAAATAACCTGCGCGACGAAGCTCCACCTCACTGGAGTGTACTTCCAGAAACGCCTTTACCTCTCCCACAAGACTAGTGTCTGAATACCAAACCGCTTTTGCCGCGCAGACAAGGGCACTGTCATCAGCCTGATTCAGCGGACTTTTGACCAGCATATCCAAGGCATCGGAGAGGACAGGACCGTTAATAGGCTTCATCAACTTCAGTTTCCAGGTAATCGTGCAAGATATTGGTCAGTACAGAGGCAGGTGGTTCCTTGTTGCCAACATACATATCAATTGCCTGCAATGCCAGCCGACGGAACTCAGTGGTCACAATGAACCCAGCCCTGAGCAGGGCCATGATGTCGCCTACATCCTGATCAGTAGCTCGACCCAGCTTGGAGATCGCAATGTCGATAGGTGCAGCAATATGCAGATGCAGTGCAGACTCAGCAGTAAACTCTGCCAGGGGAATACTTCGCTCCCAATAATCCTCGTGAAGAGGACCAAAGCCAGTGTTGTATTGAAGGTCATAATTGAGCTCCATGACACGGCCAGACTGCTCGTCGAAAAATTGCTCTGGAAACTCTGCCAGTAACGTCTGCAGGCGCAACTTGTGGTGAATATTCGTGCAATAAATCTCCGCATCAACGTCCGTGGATACACGGTGGTGGGTATATAGGTGGACAGCACAGCCACCGAACACGATGACCTTGACTGCTCCTGGCTTTGCTCCCTCAAGGATCAATTCCACTTCAATGGATTTGAACATTGAAATCAGTGCTTGTCCGAGTGAGCTACTCGTATTGAGGCGCGGAGCGACAACATAAGGAGTTTCCATTTCTTGAATCTCAAGCCAGTGCAACACTGCTGAACGGGCCTTGAACTCAAATCCCGATCACTGAATGGTCAGTGACCAACAAAGGCTATTCAGCAGAGTTCCGAGGGACAACCCGAAAGGTTCGTGGGAAATCTCCGAGACTCGCTGTGTTCAACCCGCCGCGCTATCCATGAACGCCGGGCAAGTCACCAGGATGTGTCGGCACCTGCCTGCGCTAGTTATCTACCGCCTGGTCAACTTCCCGCCTGCGCATGCTGAGGGTTCTTACCCCCAGCATGGAGAGCGTGCCTGTGAGCACCACACCCCAGACCTTTGAAGGCATCAAGGGCCACCTCAACCAGATCGGGCATCACCTGCTCCAGGTCGAGTCGCCGTTAGTCCCCGAACACACGCCGTCCGCAGCCCTGGCTTATCTGGAGCGCATCAATCGGATCCTGAAGAATTACCGCCAGCAATTCCTGGCCAAGAGCCGGCCCCTCTATCAAGGACTGACGTCAAGCAATCTGCCCACCCAAGTGACGGCGCTCAAGACCACACTGAACGCTCACCTGCTGCACCTCGATCGCTATGAGCAAATCGATGGCAAGCCCCTTAAATCCTTCATGACGTTTGACGCCGGGTACACGGCGCTGGCCAACGAAACCGCGCTGAGTGCCGAGGACCGCCTGCTGCATCCGCAGCAACGGGCCATGCTTGAGCGTGTGCCGCTGGGTATCACGTTGCGCCCAGGCTTGTATGCGTTGAGCTTCAGCTACCAGCAACGCACCGTCGAACTGGCGGGCGCCTTTGTGCTGACGGAAAAATCCAGCCCGCAGGTCGCCGACCTGACATCTGCGCCGCCGGTGGGCGAAGTGATGCTCTACACCCCTGCGCGCGGCATTGAGTGCTTCGGCTCACTGGCGCAGTTGAACAGCCAATGGCTGCAGGCGATGGAAGATGCCGAGCAACGGCGCACCTTCATGCACCTGCTGCCCGCGCGCTATGGCAATATCACGCCGGGAGCGATCTGGCCGCTGGCGCTGACGCCGATCAGTGACAAACCGCTGTTTGAACATATCTACGACGCGCTGATCGACAAGCGCACCCAGGACATCGAGCGCGCCTTGAGCCTGGAGGACAACCCCACGCACGACGCCGCCCAACTGATTGACACACTGGACCGTGCCATCACCGCAGCGTTACCGGACTTCAACGCACGCCTGGGCTGGCGCGCCCGACAGCTACTGGAGCGCTACCTGCGCCAGAGCGCGCCGGACTGGTATCGCAGCGCCAGCGACACCCGCCGCGCCACGCTCGCCACCCACCTGGCAAGTTACAACGAGGCCCGCGAGCAACTGCTCGACCTGCTGGGCCCGGTCACCACACCTGAAGACCTGGCGCGCTACCAATGGCTCGAACGCTTGAGCGATGAACTGGACATCCACGACCTGGCGCCACAGGACCTGATGATCAGCACCCGGCGCTACGTCGATCCCATCGGCGAATATGAACACGAGCGCAGCCTGATCGACCTGGCCCTGCGCGGGCTGCAAACCGGCGACGCGCTGGCGGGCTCGGACTTCCTCACCAAAACCACCCTGACCTACCAGGATGCCCCCCTGCCCAAGGCCTACCGGGACCTGACACCTGCCTGGCTGGTGGAGACGCTGGGCACGTTGCAACCGCGTATCGAGTTCGCCGACCTGCAACAACAGATGCATGCCAGACCGGCCGTCAGCCAGGCAATCGAACGGATGCTCGACCAACGCATCAACGCACTGGCGTACACCGCCGTGTTGCAGGGGCATCTCAGTGACGAGGACTACGGGCTGATCACCGACCTGCGCCAGGGCAACGCCCCCCACCTCAGCGCCGCCACACTGTCGCTGCATGAAGCGCAGTTGCAGGACCTGTGGGTGTTGCGCAAAACCGACGCCAGCGGCGCTGTAATCCGCCTGCTGCTGTGCACGCCGCAAGCGCCTCGAGACCAGCAGTTCCTGGTGTTCAACAGTGAGGGCGAGTGCCGAAGCCACATTCTTGGCTGGAGCCTGGACAACGGCACGCGGCATCCGCCAGGCACGCTCACCGATTACCTGATCAAGCGGGTTGCGCTGCGTTTTCGCGCAGCAATGACACACGTATTGACCAGCATGAGCATCGAGCCAGGTGCGCATGAATCCATAGAAATCAGCTTCGGCCACATCGGCAGCCACGCCGCGTGCCTCAAGGCCATGGCGGCGCATGTGCTGGCCACACGGGTCGATGACTATGAATTCAGCACCCCGAACTGGTTCCGCTCCACCAGCATCGACACCCGCCAGAAGCTATTGAAGCTGGTGGAAGACGGCGAAGGCGCGCTGCTCACCTATAACGAGTTTCCGCTGTCTGACGCGAAGTTCCCAAGCTTCAATGATTATCTGCATGAACAGGCCAGACAGCGCCTGAACCTGCTGTTGGGACGTAAGGGCAACGATGTGGACCCCGACACCGTGTGGGCCTTCTCGCCCCCGGCATTGATAGGCTCATCGACCCCTGCGCCCATGACCTACACGCAGCTGTACCGCGACGGTTACGCCGATGGCGTAGGTTTTCTCGACGAGAAATTCTCCCGCTCAGCGCGGTTCAGAGGCCCGAAGGATGTTGACCTGAGCCCGATCACGGGGCCCACGGGCGCGCTCACGGTGGCGCGCTCGGTGACGGGCACCTGGGTCGGCCAACGCTACATCAACAAGGTCAAGGCCCAACTGCTGAACGTCGGCAGTGCGGACTATGACCTGCGACGCAATGCGACCCTGGCCATCACTCAGCGCCAGATGCAGAACGCCGGCCTTGAATGCCGCCTGCAGGGGGAGATCGCCGGAAGTGATTGGGCATGGCTGGAGCGCAGTATCGCCAGCATGGGCGAGACCGCCCCCGCCACGCGCACCACTTATGCGATCCATCGCCTGCTGCTGGATGGCGAATGGGTAATGGGAAATTTCCTCTTCAGCCATGCCGGTTTCCCGACAGTGCTCTACACCCCCAATGCACCGGATGGCATCAGCTTTCGCGAGGCTCGGCAGTTCAACTACCTGCTGAAAAAAATCCCCGCCATGCTCGGTTACTTCACCCAGCGGGTGGGTACCCGATCCCAGGTCAGGGTGCGTGCCTTCCTGGATGCCGCCAAGGCACAGCTGCCCGAGGGCCTGAACCGCACCGACATCAGCCCGCCACGCTATGATTCGACCCGCGAGCAAACACCGTTGCAGGATCTGCGCCGGGCCCTGTATGACATGCCGCTGCAGCGCAAGATCGACGACATTGAAGGCACCACGAACAACCGCACCCGAATGGTCACCGGCATCCTGTGGACCTGCGTGGAGTGGGTCACCGCCATCGCCACTGCGCCGTTCCCGACTCTCAGCTTAAGCCTGGGCATGCTGTTGGCATTCAAGGACGGCATGCTGGCCCTGCACGCTTATCAGCAGGGTGACAACGAAGCGGCCGTGGAGCACTTGATCGGTTACGTGCTCAACAGCGCCGGCGCAGCGTTCACCGACCTGCGCCCGGCGCTGGTCTCGCTCAAGCAGCTTGCACGTCCTGGCGTACGCCAAGTCGCCAAAAGCAGCGCGCTGTCGAGCGAGCGGTTGAACCTGGTCGAGCCGCTGCAACCCAAGCCGCCGGCGCCGCAGAACATGCAACCCGTGCTGTTTGACGGTGAAGCCCTGTGGGCGAAAAACACCCCGGACCCGATCGGTCGCTATTTGCTCTACCGGCTCGACCCGGCCACCGGCAAGCTGGTTTCCACCACCCGCGTGGCAGCCCCTGACGCGCAAGGCGTGTGGCGCCGTACCGGGGTCGTCGGTGGCGCGCCCAAATATGAAAGGCTACCCGACACACCGCAGCAGCTCACACCCTATGAGATGCCGGCAAAGTACGCGAGCAAACTGGAGCCGGTCCTCAACCCGCAGGTGCGCGAAGGGATGATGCGCTGGTCTGAATGGAATTTCGACTCGCCGAACGTGATTCTGGGCAGTGCTGCGGTGGAACTCAAACCCCTGCGCACCGCGTACCTGCAACAGGCCGAACGCCTGGCCACGGACGCCGAGGATTTTTTCAAGAACCTCGACCCGCTGCCCGTTCGCGCTGATCCACCGGCGATCGACGCCAGCATGCCGTTCTCGCAACTGCTCGCCAGCGACGCCTTCAGCGCCAACAAGAACCTGGTGATCGGCGCGATACCCGACTCCATCGCCAGCAAACAACTGCTGATCACCCAGATGGACACCTTGATCAGCAAAGGCTTCAAACACCTCTACATCGAGTACCTGCCCACCGATGTCTTCCGCTCGAAACTGCAGAAGCTCAACAGCGGCAAATCCTGGCTACACATCGAAAAGCATCTCAAGGCTGTGGATAAAGCCTTGGGCTTTGCCGAAAACGCCGAGTATTCCTACGTCAGCCTGGTGCGCAAGGCCCAGGAAAAGGGCATGAAGGTCAACGCCCTGGACGCCTCCACGTCTTACCTGCTGGACGATGCCCTGCTGATGGGCGACACCCCACCGACTCTGCCACGCAGCAACAGTGTGAGGAATTTCTACTCCCACAAGGCCATTGAGGCCGATGCGCTCAACGAGCTGGATGAGCGCTGGATAGCCTTGGTGGATCATTCCCGCGTGCGCACGTTCGAGGGCACCCCAGGCCTGGCAGACCTGCAGGACGCCGTCGCACTGCGCGTGGTGGATGTGGCCGCGGATCAGCCTGTCGGCGTGTGGCTCGACGCGCCGGGCGCCATTGCCGGTGACTCGCTGGCCAAAGGCGATTACCGCCTGACCTTGCAGACCCCGTACACAGCGCCCAAGGCTGCAGCGGCGTCCAGCGCGGTGGCGGATGCGGTGACGCATTACAGCGACTACGACATTGCCCCCGCACTACATGGCAGCATCACCCGCCAGGCCGAGGTGCCGCATGGGCTCAATCCCATCTATGTTCCGCAGAATCCGGCCCATCACGAAGCGTTCCAGGCCTTCAAGGACGCCAGGCATCGCTTGAGTACAGATGCAAAAAACTACCTGGACACCCACGTACCGCCAACCCGGCCAGATCCCGCCATCCTGGCTTCGCCCAAGCCTGCGGAGGCGTTCCTGGACAACCTGCGCCAGAGCGACTTCGCAGGGCTCGTAATCGGTGAGGGTCAAACTGCACGATCCAGCAAGCGGTGGCTGCGCGAGTCGATGGGGAAACTCAAGACACTGGGATTCAAGACGCTTTACGTGGAGCACCTGCTGACCGATATGCATCAGGCCCAGCTGGATCTGTTCTTGACCACGCAACGGCTTCCGGACGACCTCAAGCGCTACCTCAAACAACTGGATCGGGGTTACATGCCCAATTACAAAGGCAGCGACACCTATACCGAGGTTGTCCAGGCGGCGGCCAGGCACGGCCTGCGCATCCGCGCCCTGGACTGCATCGCCAGTTACAACATCAAGGGGCTGGCGGAGAAAGACCTGGCCCGCAACCAGATGTTCAGCTACTTCGCCTCCAAGGTCATCGCGGCCGACCAGGCGGCGCACGGGCCTCACAAATGGGTCGCCTTCGTTGGCAGCACTCACACCAACATGAACCTGGGCGTTCCGGGCCTGGCGGAACTGCAAGGCGCGGTCAGCCTGCATGTCAGGGATACGGCGCCGGCATTGGCCAAGAACATTCGTCCGGGTGGCTGGGAGACCCTGCACGAGGGCATTAGCCCGAGGGCCTTGCGCGGCGATTTCATACTCGACGCCGGCGTTGCCGGAACCCAGGCTCCAGCCCCCTTTGTGCCTGCGGACAGGTCGCGCTTGAACCGACCCGGCTTGTACCTGATCGAACGCCCGTCGCCGTCACAGAGCAACCTGGTGCATCACTCCCGCAGCGGGGAGATCGTCTCGACACCGATCAAGATCGATAACGATGGGCTGTTTTATGTCGACCGCTGGGCGCAGATGCAAGGCCAGCGCTTCAGCCACGAAAAGATATTGATCGACGCGTTGCATGTTGAAGTGAGGTTAGTCCCCGCACCGTAAAGTGTCAGCTGCGGCTGGATGACAGCCCACAAAAAACCCGCTGGCCAACCTGGCCCAGCGGGTTTCTTGATGACAGCTTGCGGGTCAGAAATCCGCCAACTGCCACACTTCATAAGCCGGTGTTTCATAGGGGTGGCTGAGTTTCAGCGCGGCCACAACGGCCACAATCAGCTCATCCGCCACCACCAGCTCAACCTTCCATTCCTCAACCACTTCCACCTGGCCGACTTGCCCGATAAACGGCTGGCTGCCGTCCAACGCGCGAAATTGGCCCTGGCCCAGCACTTGCCAGGCGCAGCTGTCGTAGTCGCCGATGCGCCCGCCGCCGGCTGCGAAGACGGCGGTTTTCACCGTCTCTACATGGCTGTCGGGCACAAAGAAGCTGAGCTTGTACACCGCCTTAGTTCACCCACACGCGCGCGTTGCGGAACATGCGCATCCAGGCGCCATCTTCGTTCCACTCTTCCGGGCGCCACGAGTTCTGCACGGCACGGAACACACGCTCAGGGTGCGGCATCATGATGGTCACGCGACCGTCACGGCTGGTGAGACCGGTGATCCCGCGCGGCGAGCCGTTCGGGTTGGCCGGGTAGGTCTCGGTGACCTTGCCGTGGTTGTCGACAAAACGCATGGCCACGCAACCGGACAGGTCGGCTTCGAGCAAGGCTTCTTCGCTTTCGAACTCGGCATGACCTTCACCGTGGGCGATGGCGATTGGCATACGCGAACCGGCCATGCCTTGCAGGAAGATCGAGTTGGATTCCTGCACCTGCACCATCGCAACACGGGCTTCGAACTGCTCGGAACGGTTACGCACGAAGTGCGGCCAGAACTCGCTGCCCGGGATCAGCTCGTGGAGGTTGGACATCATCTGGCAACCGTTGCACACACCCAGGGTGAAGCTGTCGT
>Ga0153921_1000681_pt1 | contig 16895 bp, 15 predicted proteins | sample TSNJ005MetaG_FD_104691 | JGI IMG/M metagenome (GOLD analysis project Ga0153921, IMG submission 104691) | Attine ant fungus gardens microbial communities from New Jersey, USA - TSNJ005 MetaG | ecosystem: Host-associated > Fungi > Mycelium > Unclassified | place: USA: New Jersey, Brendon T. Byrne... | reverse complement strand
CGGAATTTCCCAGCCGTTTTCTGAAAACATGGTCTTATTGTAATAAACGCCCTGATACAATGCATTGTATACGAGTCCGTATGTTTTGCCGTCAACCGTTACATTTTCCCTGGCTGCGTCCAGACCTTTGTCCAGATAAGTGCCGTCGATCTCGCCAAGCACGCCCTGAGGTGCGTAAGTTGCTACGTCCTGAGCCTTACCGATCATAATGTCCGGAAGTCCCGACTGCATGTACTGCTGCATTTTCGGCTGGAAATCATTTCCCCAGTCAACGCATTCCCATTCCAGGGTAATATTCGGGTATTTTTCAGCCAGCGCCTCATCGATCATGTCTTCGATTCCTGCATCTGTAGTAGACTGTCCTGCAAGTACTGTTAAGGTTACTGCTTCACCGTCAGCCATTTCTTCCGTCGCTGCCGGCTGCGTTTCAGGCGCATCTGTTTCTGCATTTGCCTGGGTATCTGCCGGGGCATTTGCCTCCGTCTCACCCGTATTGTTACCGCATCCTGCCACCATGGCTGCCACCATAGATGCTGCCATCAGTAAACTGATGATTGATTTCTTTTTCATACTTTCATCCTCCTTAGATTTTACATGATATTTCTATTATATCGAATAATACTTCTTAATAAATAGGACAAAACCGAAAAAATGAGTTGTACATTTTTGAAAACACAAATCAAATATTATTTCGGAAGTCTCTTGGACTTTTCCCTTCTACTTTTCGGAATACTCTGCTAAAATACGTATAATCATCATACCCGACCATAAAAGCAATTTCTGTCAGATTGATTCCTTTGTTTTTCATATATTCTTTCGCTTTTTCCATCCGAAGCCGGGTAATATATACCATGGGATTTTCTCCTGTTTCCTGCCGAAACATTTTTGAAAAATAGGAACTTTCCACATTAAATTGCTGAGATAGGGATGACAGGTTAATTTCTTCAAAATAGTGTGTATCAATATATTGTACTGCCTGTTTCACCAGGCTGCGTATGGAGTCCGAAGCTTCTTCCTTACTATTGGAAGCTGCAAATTCAATAATTTCATCTAAGATGTCACACAATGCCTCACTGTCTAAAGATTCAATCATTTTGTCTGCTGCATCTACCATTTGTTCCATATCCACAACGTCCTTCGGCTGCTTATGGTTTGATATGTAATCTGTAAAAATATTTAAAATCCTTTTTACCGTCTGCTTGACTTCCAGATAACTCCAACACTGATTCTGACATCCCCTCAGTCCAATACTTTCAAAAACCATTGATTTCAGCGCAGACTTATTGCCTCTTAGCAGCAGGCTTTTTAACTGTTTCTCATGTTCTTCATTGATTCGGCTGTTGATATTGCTGTTATCAGGTATTGCTCCATTCTTGTTAGAAAACAAAATCTCATTCTTATCAATATATTTGCGGGTCATAAACAGTGCCACACTCTGTATATAAGCCACATGTATACTATCCAGCGTATAGATGTGTTCACTGACGCAAATGCTGATGGAAGATTGTACAATCGGTGAAAAAAATACCAATATCCTATCCGCTGCTTTTCTGATCTCACCATTGTCCATGTCTGTTACTACAATAAATTCATTGGAACGGTAGATATGGTTAAACACCAGAATTCCTTCAGAGGATATGATATTTTTTATTTCTTTTTTCATCGCATAAGATATTTGATTCATATCATGCCGGTATTTTTTTGCCAGTTCTTTCATATTGTGTATTTTTATCAACATCATACTGAAACCGGTGAAATCAATATTGCTGTTTATGGCTGTCATTGGGGTAAAAGGTGTCTCCTCTCGCTCTACCAGCAGACTAAACTCTCTGTCCTGCATAAGCGAAGAAGCCTTTAACTGCATTTTCTGCCGATCGCTGATGATTTCCAACGCATTCGATAAAGCATTTACTAAATCAATTTTGCTGACAGGTTTGACCAGATAGTTGATGGAACCGGACATAAATGTATCTTTCACATAATTAAAATCATCATATCCGCTAATTACAAATGTAATGATTTCCGGATATTTATCCTTTAAGACAGACAGCAGCTGTACACCATTGATAAATGGCATATTAATATCCGTTATCAGAATATCCGGCTTTTCAACCTGGATTTTATTCAGCACATCTTCTCCATCCACTGCCGGTTCCAGAAACTCCAAACCATACTTTTCCCATTGAATCATATTTCTGATCTTTTCTCTGGTCCAATACTCATCATCTGCAATTAAGATTTTATAGGTCCCTGCATCCATATACCTATCTCCTCTATCTTTACTCTTGGTACTAATAAAAATACTTTGGTACCTCTGTCAAGCTCACTTTCAATCCGTATTCCTACATTTTCTCTATATAACATTTTTATTCTTGAATTAATATTACTAAGTCCAATTGAAGTACCTTTCTCTTTCTCATCTGTCTCTCTTTCTTCCAGGATGGCTTTTACTTTTTGGGCACTCATTCCCACACCGTTATCCTGCACACTGATTTCCAGATTATCATTCACATTCTGGGCTCTGACAATGATCTCCTTTTCCCCTTTTTGATTTCGGAGTCCATGGTTTAACGCATTTTCCACCAATGGCTGAATGGTGATTCTGGGAATGGAATCCTGCAGTACCTGCTCATCAATTTCAAATTTATATTTTACAGTTCCCATCATGCGGACATTCATAACATAAATGTAGTTTTTTAAATGTACAATTTCTTTTGCCACAGTTGTAAAGGGATTTTTCATATCCAGACTATAGCGAAAAATATTAGACAGTGACTGGCTTAAGCTGCTTACCTGTGTACAGTCCTGAACTTCTGCAATGCTGCTCATGGTATCCAGCGTATTATATAGAAAATGAGGATTGATCTGGGCCTGCAGCGCTTTATACTCTGCCTGGTTCATCATAAGCTTTGCCTCATACTCTTTACTGATCAGCACTTCCATCTCATCTAACATATCGTTGAAACTCTGCCCCAGCTCTCCTATTTCATCACCATTTGTAATATGAACCCGAAGCTGTGTTTCACCCTTTCTGATACGCTCTATGGTTTGCGTCAGCTTCACCAATGGCCTTGTCAGATTACTTGAGACGAGAATATTAAGGAAAATAGTAATCACCAACATAATTGTAGCAATTAACAGTAGATTTTGTGTCAATGACTTTTGATTCTGCTCCAGCAGATACTGGGGCATAAAGGTATAAGCACCTATATTATATTTTTTTTGATCCACTTGAAAAAATACGCGCTCTGAAGAATCCAGATCCTCGAATTTACCGTTTGAACTGGTATGGATTTTATCTGCAAGCTCCTGAAAATCTTTCTCATCGGCCTCTTCCAGATTTCCAATCGAAAGAAGAGGTCTGTCTCCCGCCGGCTGCAGCCACATAAACATTTCTTCTCCCAGACTGTACTTTTCCATGATGGTTCGTATTACTTTACTGTCTACATCACATACGATATATCCCAGTTGATTCCTTAAATTGCTGTTATTATATACTTTCAGCACAAAGCGTATAATGTCTTTATTACGATATTGATTAAAATAGCTGGAAACCAGCATGATCGTATCGTCTGAATCTATGTAATCTTTCACAATTTTTGCATTCTGGCCTTCCACATCATTATAGATATCGGTCTGATAATTATGCTTTGGCGTCACTGCCCGCCGGTAAATGCTGATAATCTGGTGCTCATTTGTATAGAAATAAAGGGCAACCACTCCATCGGTCGTGGCAAATTGTTTCGTCCCCATATTATAGGCTAAACGATAATAGTCGCTTCTCAGATCTTGTATCTTTTCTTTTTTTCGCAGACTTTGCATAAATTCTTTTTCATTATACACATTAATCAGGTTACTCTCAATGACTTTTGTAAATCTATCAATATCATTCTGCATGTTTTGCAAAGAATTAAATCTCTCCTCCTTTGCCTGATTGTATATGAGCCTGCTGGATGAGTTTTGAAAAAGAAATGTCTGTAAAAGCAGCGCCAACATAGTACTTCCGAGACATAACAGCAATATTTTCGTCCGCATTCTGAATTTATATTTCATGCCATTCCTTCCCTCCATTACAGCGTTGCGTAAATAGCGAATATTTTATTCAGTGGTATTTACGCAACGCTGTAATAAATAAGTTTATATTATATTCTATCATAAATATGTACTATCCTTCAATATCTTACAGAAAATTATTATATTCATCCGTTTTCTGCCTCACTATAGAATAAATATGATATAATTTTATTATATACTTAATTAAGCAGGGATTCTGACTGATTTCGTAAAGGAGATGCTATGGATATTCAAACACCTGAATTCTACATGATTGGGGATTGTGTAATGCCAAGAAATATGACGGATGCCACCGGTGAGGCATTTATGATTTCCAGAAATATTGGGAGGTTCTAAGCATACTGGCAAAGGGGCTGACAAATAATACGCTATAAACATATCTGAAACAAGGAGGAGTTTTGATGACAGACGACGAAATGAAAATCTGGCGGCAAAAGATTATCGGAAAAATTACGGCCGCGCGGGTTGCCAGGGTATTTTAGCTTCAAAATGCAAGCTGTTCTGCGACATTGACACCGCTTTTGTCCCTATTGGGCACATTGTTATATCCGGGCGTAAAGTTTGAGGATATCTGCACCGAGGTCATGGGGAAAACGCAGGCGCAGCAGTTACGCCGCCTGATTGGATTTACCTTCAAGCGGCATCCGTCCATTAACTGGCCGGAAGACCGCCTTGCCGCCGTTGAGCAACACACGCAAAAACGTGTACGGCAGCTTTTGGGCTTATCCTGGTAAAAAACAATTTCACACAGGAGCGGTAATGATGGATAAGAAAAATCTAACAGGACAAATTCATACGGAGGCGCTGACAATGATTGAATATAGTGCCTGCCGTCACACGGAGGAAGCAAAAGCACATGGCACTACTCTGTAATAATTTTATGTACCGCATTCAACCATCCCGCATATTTATCTCTGCATGACTGTTCCGATTGTTTTACATCGTATTGGGTATAAGTTATATTCACCCCTAAGCTCTCGGCATCATATAAACCCAAAGCAATGCCCCCCATATATCCCGCACCGATGCCTGACAGCTCCTCTGCTCGTGGCACTTCGACCCCGACACGAACCAAGTCGCTTTGAAACTGCATTAAATACTCATTTTTAGTTGCTCCTCCATCGACTCTGATTCTTTCCACTGGTGCATTCATGTCTTTTTCCATCGCAAATATTACGTCTGCTATCTGATATCCAATGCTTTCTACAGCAGCTTTTACAATTTCTGCCTTTCCCGTGGTTCTGCTTATACCACATATCATCGCCTGTACATCGCTCTTCCAGTAAGGGGCTCCCAATCCTGAAAAAGCCGGAACCAAATAAGTTCGATCATTAGGATTTGCTGCCTTCGCTAAACCATCAGTTTCTCCAGCGTTTGCTATCAGTTGCACATCTTTCTGCAACCATCTTATCACAGCCCCCGTATAATTTAAATTAGCCTCCAAAACATAACTAATTTCATTCTTGTACTTCCACGCAATCGAGGTAACAAGCCCATTCTCGCTGTGCATAGCTGTTTTTCCAATATTCATCATGACCGATGTACCTGTACCATATGTTGCTTTCATCTGGCCTTTCTTCAGGCATCCCTGTCCAAACAACGCAGCATGCGAATCTCCCATGACTCCACATATAGGTACTGCTTCAGGTAGAACCCCTTCTATATCTGTGTATCCAAAAATATCATCCGAATCACATATCTGAGCCAAACTCTCTTCCGGTATTCCAAAAACTGAGCATATTTTAGGATTCCATTTCAATGTATGTATATCAAATAGCTGCGTTCTGGAAGCATTTGAATAGTCTGTCTTAAACTCTTTTTTTCCGGTTAGTTTAAAAATCAGCCAACTATCTATAGTCCCCGCACAAAGTATGCCTGTCTTGATTAACGCTTTTGATCGGGGATTGTTTTTTAAAAGCCAAGCAATTTTGGCCGCTGGAAAATATGGCGATAACGGAATCCCAGTCCTCTCATATATATAACTATTATGTTTCATCACCTCTGGGGACTGCGTGATCTCTTGTCCTCTGGCGCATTGCCATACAACAGCGTACCCAAAGGGCTCACCGCTTTCTTTATTCCAGGTTAAAGCAGTCTCCCGTTGATTACTGATAGACAGTCCGCCAATCATATCCGGCAATACTTTTGTTTCCTCAATCAGTTTTCTGACAACCTTAACCACATTATCATATATCTCTTCCGGATCGTGGGATACCCACCCTTTCTCGTTCACAATCTGCCTGTGAAACAGATCACATCGATACAGTAACTTACCGTTTTCACCCAATAACAATGCTTTGGTTCCTTGCGTACTTTGGTCAATACTAATCAGAAACCGTTTCTCCATGCCTCAGCTCCTCCATTACCGTATTTATGATCCCTTGTGTATTCAGTCCATAGTGCTCAAACACTTCCTGTGAAGTTCCCGTCACAACCGGCGCATCCGGCAGCGAAAGATTAATCACTTTTCGCGGACAGTACTTCGCCACCACCTGACTTATTCTGGACCCCAGTCCCCCAAACGGTGCATGCTCCTCTACCGTAATAACCAGCTTTGCATTTCCTGACGCTTTTATAACCGCTTCTTCATCCAGCGGTTTCACACAATACATATCAAGTACAGTTACTCCAATATTTTTGTCCTGGAGATATACGGCTGCCTCATATGCAGGTCTTACCATTTCACCACACGCAATAAGAGCCACCTCCTCCCCTTCACACAAGACCGTAGCCTTATTCATTTCAAAAGGCACATCACCCTCTTTATATACATCTTCCACTGCATTTCTCCCCACGCGTATGTACGCTGGCATTTCATCCTCCAATAATGCTTTTGTAAGCTGCTCGGTTTGGAAGCGATCACTCGGCAGATATACACGCATATTAGGAACCGCTGACATTGCCGCAATGTCCTGCGCTGAATGATGGCTCATTCCCAATGCGCCATAGCTCACTCCTCCACTGATACCAATAAGCTTAACATTTGTATTTGAATATGCCACATCAACTTTGCACTGTTCATAACTCCTTGTCGACAAAAAGCATGCCGGTGATGCAACATAGGGCTTCTTACCACATTTTGCAAGTCCTGCTGCTATACTGACCAAATTCTGTTCAGCAATGCCAGTTTCAACAAACTGACTCGGAAATTCTTTTGCAAAAGGAGTAAACGAGGCACTCCCTCTGGAGTCACTGCATAAAGCAACCACGTCTCTGTCAGTTCTTGCAGCCTTCATTAATACTTCACATATTACCTGTTTATTGGCTAACTTATTCACTACGCACTGCCTCCTTTCTGTCCGTAATATCTCTTTTGATTTGATCCAAGACTTCACCAGCCGGCACTTTATGATGCCAGTCAGCTTTATTTTCCATCACCGGCGAACCTTTTCCTTTCACAGTGTTTGCAATCAGTATAGTTGGATTTCCTGTTATCAGCCTCGCTTCTTCAAAAGCCGCATGCAGCATATCAATATCATTTCCATCCGCTACGTCAATCACATGCCACCCAAAGCTGCGAAACCGTTCATGCAGATCATCGTGCGCCATGACTGTTTCAGTATCTCCAGATATCTGCAGTCGGTTGCGATCTACTACAGCACAAAGATTATCCAACTGATAATGACTGGCTGCCATAGCGCCTTCCCATACTGATCCTTCCGCTAGCTCTCCATCGCCCATAACAGTATATACCCGATAAGATTGTGCATTCATTTTTGCCGCCAACGCCATACCTACACAAACAGGAAGGCCATGTCCCAAAGACCCGGAATTCATCTCAACTCCAGGCAGCTTATTATTGGGATGCCCGATAAACTTTGAACCAAACTTACTAAATGTTTTAATCAGCTCATTTTTATCAAAAAACCCTTTTTCTGCCAGAACTGCATAGTAAGCTTCTGTAGCATGACCTTTACTCATAACAAATTTATCTCTGTCAGGATCATCCATATTTTCAGGACTAATATTCATCTGACCAAAATACAACTCAGTCAATATCTCCATAACGCTCATATCACCACCAATATGACCGCCCTTTCCTTCAACAATCATATCAATCACGGTTTCTCTTAACTCGTAAGATAACGCCTTTAATTTTCTCATAAATCCACCACACTTTCACTCAAACAAAAAATGATTTCAACACAGCTGCCAGAGGTTTTGGTGATTCTAGTGCCAAACTATGACCACATTCTTTAAACACATATCCTTTTACAACATTTGATGCAAATTCTTTCATCTGCTTTTCAACTGTGTTACCGAAAAACTCTGGCGCACCAATAGTCATAACCGGCATTTCTATTTTCTTCTTTTTTAATTCTGCATTTATCTCAGCATTTTTAAATGCTGCACGATATGTTTCCAAAACACCGCGCAAACCTCCCGGTGCCTTGATGTGATTTATCCATTCGCGGATGCATTCGTCTGTAATTGCATTCGGATTCCATGTTTCCGCTTTCATCCACTGCGTCCAGAACTCTTCTTCGCGGCCTGCAATTAGCATCTCCGGAATATGAGGTATCCAGAAAAACGGTATATGCCATTGCCAGGTACCTTTTTGCTCAAATTGCCTTTTCACATTCTCTTTTGTAAAATATGACATAGTATCCAGATCCTCTCCTGATAACAGCATTTCACAAAATGAGAGCGCTTTTACTTTTTCTGGGTTTGTCGCTGCCAATACATATGCAAATTCAGCCCCTCTATCTTCTCCATGAACATAATACTCCTGAAAGCCTAGCTGCTCCATTAGTTCTGCCATATCTTTTGCATTGGTCATTGAATCATAACCTTCACTCACAGGAGGTTTATCCGTATCACCAAAACCACGCAAATCTGGAGCAATAACAGTATATTTATCTGATAATAACGGTATCAGTTTATACCAATAAAAATGTGTTTTAGGCGTACCATGCAATAACAGCACCGGTTCACCTTCTCCGGCAATTACATAATGCATACGAATTCCATTGACTCTTATACGCATATGGCGTACCGGTTGTTGTTTGTGGTCATAAATTTCTGGCATAACACCCTTCCTTTCTTAATAAGAATGCATAATTTCTAAAATACCTTTTTCCGTAAAATTGGGATCCTCTCTTGAGACTTCCGCAATTTTCTTTCCGCCATCAATAACAAGAATGCGATTGCACATATTCAAAAGTTCTCTTGTTTCAGGGGAATAAACGATAATGCCCTTTTTCTTTGTCTTCTCTTTTATCAATAAATTGTAAATCTCATTTTTGGCTTTAATATCAATCCCTCTAGTCGGTTCATCAATTAGTATTACTGATGAATCTCTTAATAACCACTTTGCTATGACAACTTTTTGCTGATTTCCTCCTGAGAGAAATTGGACTTGCTGCCTGGGCCCCGTTGTCTTAACCTGAAGTTTTTCAATATACTCTACTGCGGTTTCTTTCACAAGCCGCCCATTAATAAAACCTGTTTTATCTTTTACTTTGTCCAAGGATGTAACCATAACATTGTTCTCAATCGGTAACTCCATTGCCAAGCCTTCTTTCTGCCGATCATTTGTGATCATGCAAATCTTCCTTTTGATCGCATCTTCCGGACTCTGCGCCTTAAGTACTTCTCCTTTCATAAGCAATTCGCCCTGTTCATATTTCATGATTCCAAAGATAGAGTACATAAGTTCTGTTACCCCTGATCCTTTCAAACCAGCAAGCCCAATAATTTCATTCTCATATAATTCAAACGAAATATCTTCATACATGCCATGTCTTGTCAACCCCTTAAGGCATAACAGGATCTTCTCGCCATGGCTGGCCATTTCACGCTCAGAATACTCACTCTTCCACTCTTTCTCACCAAGCATTAAATTTATTATATCCTTCTCTTTTAACGCCTCCCTCGTTTTATCGAAAGTCCCAGCTTCCACGCCATCCCGAAGAACAAATACTTTATCACAAATTTGAACAATTTCACGAATTTTGTGGCTTATAAAAACAATACCCAGACCTTTTTCACGCAATCCTAAAATGATTTGAAAAAGATGTTCCACCTCTTTTTGATTTAATGCTGCCGTAACCTCATCTAATATTAGTAGTTTAGGATTCATCATCATAGCCTTTGCTATCGTAACTATTACTTTACTAACCAAATTAATATTTTGAACTTTTTCAGCCACATCAATCTGGAACCCCAGATAATCCATCATTTTGTTGCTTTCTTTTATCATCGTTTGTCGGTCAAGTCTGCCCAGTTTTGTTCTTAGTTCTCTATTCAGAAAAATATTTTCATACACTCTCATATTTTCACAAAGGGTTGGTTCCTGATGTACCATTCCTATTCTAAGACGCTCTGCAACGTTAGGATCATTAATACTAACTTTATTACCTTCAAAGAAGATCTCGCCGCTGTCAGCATGATATATACCTGCCAAAATATTCATTAATGTAGACTTCCCTGCACCATTCGAACCAATTATGGCATCAATCTCGCCATAATTTACTTCAAAATCTATCCCTTTAAGTACCGGCACTCCATTAAATCCTTTACGCATATTCTTCATTGCAAGTAATTTGACATTTCTTTTTTCAGCACTCATCTTCTTACCTCCTTCAGACCTCAACAATATTCAGCTCTTTTAATCGCTTACTGTCACTTTTTTTATGTATAATAGCAAACAGAACAATAAACAACCCTGTCACAAAAGTCTGATGATAAGATAAAAATCCGAGCATACTTAAGACATTCGAAAGTATAGCCATGAACATCGATGCTTTTACTGTATTCTTAAGATTACCCACACCACCATTCAATTCGATTCCTCCTACAATAGCAATGGCCAATGCCGTCATTTCGTATCCCGTTGTCTGGGTCACGTCAATAGACTGCAGTTTTGAAGTAAACACAACTCCAGTAATACCCGCAAGTAAACCGCTAATTATAAACATAAACATTTTCCACTTCCCGGTATTTATACCACAAAGAGATGCCGATTTCGTATTTCCCCCGGTTGAATATACTCTCATCCCAAATTTGGTGGAAGAGCAAAGATAGATAAACATTATTGCAACCAGTAAAAATAGAATAAAACAAACCGGAATAACTCCTGCAAGTTTAGCTCCACCGATAAACGCAACTCCCTGAACTTTGGTCATAAACAGAGGTGTTCCCTTTGTTACAATATAACCAATTCCCGTCACTGCATACTGCACTCCAATCGTAGCTACAAATGCCGGTACACGACATTTCACCACTAAAATCGCATTAACCAGGCCAATTAGAGTCGCTATCAGTAACGTAAATGCAACTATCACCCACCAAGGAGCTGTAACATAACCTCCTCTTACCACTTCTCCGTTGTTGCTGACCTTATAAATAGCATTTGTAAGATAAATCGCCAGTGCAGGCGAAACTACAGCGCTGATCCCAATTGTTAAATCTATCTCAGCCACCAAAAGAACCAGTGATTCCGCAATAGCTAACATCCCATAAATCGCACAAGTATACAAAATGACCGTAATATTGTTTCCTGCAAAGAAATAAGGGCTAAGAATTCTTCCTATAATCAGACCAAGCATAATCGCTAACCACAGCATCTGTTTTCTAATGATATTCTTATATTTATTATTTTTTAATATGCTCATAAATATCCTTTCCGAGTTACACTCATTCCTTTCTTTTTGCAGTTAAACCATATAAATAAACAACCAAAACAATCATTACACCTTTTAGCGTTGTAGATACATATGTCCCAAATTGTGCAATTGCCAGCATATTCTGCATTAAACTCATCGTAATAAAACCCAGCAAAGTACCTATAACAGTTCCTTTACCTCCTTTTAAAGATATACCACCCAAAACTGCGATTGATATTGCGGTGACATCATAACCCGTTCCGAGCTGCACAGTTGAGCTTCCCAGCTGTCCGGACAGTAATAATGCAGCAACAGCAGCTAACAAGCCACTAGCCATAAAGCATATTATCTTAACCCGGTCTATGTTTACTCCACTCATCCAGGCCGCTCTCTTATTTGTCCCTGTATAATATATATGCTTTCCAAAAGACGTCTTTCTGAGTATGAATTGAAATAGAATAGCAAGAACCAAACATACCAGCAGCGGAATGGGTATTCCCAATATACTGCCTTTGGCAACCGATAATGTTATTTCATAAATATCTGTAATGTACTTCTTTTGTGCCTTGACCAGTATTGCTGCCAGACCATTAAAAACCGAAGTCGTTCCAATTGTTAACATAAGAGAGGGTACTTTTGTTTTAGTAATTAATAGCCCATTCAAAAAACCAGTCCCTATCCCAGTCGCGCAGATAGCTGCTATGGCAGCCGGCTCGCTAAAATCATAGATTTTAGCAGCCACCGCCATAGCAAGTGTCATAATTGCTCCAACCGAAACATCAATTTCACCGGTTAATATAACCAAACTCAACCCTACCGCAACAATTCCACCCGGTGCATAAGTACGTAATAAATTTTCAAGATTCTTAAGCTGAAAAACTTTTGGAATAAATATTGCAGAAATAATCAATAACACCGCCAGAATCAGAAATGATATAAATAATCCATGTGTTTTTTCCGATACTTCCTGCATAAATCCCCTGATGCTTTTTACTTTCTTATCCAACGTTAGATACCCCCTCCATCAGCCCAGGCTATTTTGTATTACTCAGCTATATAATCCGGACCAGACGCATATTGATACCAATCTTCGGAAGACATTGTTTTTAAGCCAAAAATTGTATCACCTTTCGCTGTTACCATCGGAATATTAGGAATCGCTACATCCTTGGGAAGTTCCTCTCCTTCCAGCATTTTGATGAGATATCTCATACCGATATCTCCGATAAGAGGAGTATACGGACAGTTCACTTCAACCAGTCCCTGATCAATAAAGTTAAAGGATTCTTTTGTATCATCAATTGTCAGCATAATAATTTTCTTTCCATCTTCCCGGCTTTCCCATCTGTTTGCGCTATTTACTGCCTCAATTGCTACAGGAGTCTGTGTCAGACCTTCACAGAAGAATGCATCAATATCATCATACTGCTGCAAAGCATTTTGAGCATTAACCAAAGATTGCTCGGTATCGTCATTATCATAATATGATTCTAATATATGTATATCTGGAAAGTACGAGAGAACCTTTAAGAAATATCCACATCTAAGTGTATCAGCAGTAACACCCGCTGCTTTTCTAAGCAACACAATATTCCCTTCAATCGCTTTTTCCTCTGTCTCCTGAGCCAACTGCCATACCAGGTATGCCGCACACTGTGCACCATTTGCCGGGAAATTTCCGCTTATCACTCCCGTAACATCCGGATAACCGCATAATCTATCAACTGTAATTACCGGTATCCCTGCTTCTTCAGCCTTTTTAGCCGGTTCCGTAGTCGCCGCTTCTGTTCTTGGCCATAGTAATATTGCATCCACTTTTTGTGCGATCAACATATCTACTGCGTCAGAACATCCATCCGAATCAAGTCCGTAATCCATCCAAACAATTTCCAGATTTTCATGTCGGTTTGCTTCGTAATGAATAGAATCATATAAATTTCCCATCCATGAATCAATCGCACTAATTGCAACTACCCCTATTTTATATGTTTTGTTTGGATCTCCAATAGGTCCTTCCTCTACAGACAGATAATCGGTATACGCCATTTTTAAATTGGTATTATTAGAATATGGTCCGGTTATTTCCGTTCCATCTCCCAGTTTCCATTCATATTCATTATACACAACACCTTCAGGTGCCGACTCTGCATATACATCCAGCGCATCATTCATGTACAAATCATATACTTCCTGATTTGCTGTGGAGATAGGCAACTTAACAAAAAAGTCAATAATTTCTCCCTGAGACAGGCCGCGTTCTGTCAGTGTATTGAAAAACTTATATGCTTCCATTCCGGAAAGGCTTGAGCACTCCGCTACAAGCTGATCAACCAAACTATCTGCTTCATCTCCTTTTTCCCCCGTACTGGCATCTGTATCAACCTCTGTGATGGTGCCCGTACCTGTTCCAGGTTGATCCGTTGTATTGCTTTGGTCTCCACAAGCTGTTCCTAATACGCAAACAAAAATACAAACCGCTAATAACAAAGTCATTTTTCTCTTCATGCTTAATATCCTCCACTTTAATTGGTTTTAATAAATTGTAAACCCACCGTCAACAACTAAATTTTCACCTGTGATCATATTCGATTCATCACAAGATAGGAATAATATAGCTGCAGCTATTTCATCTACTTCTGCAAATCGATGTGCCGGAATTTTTTCTATCATATCTGTCTTAACTTTCCCTTTCCAAGCTCGATCCCCCATATACGTATGTACAACTGTCGGCGCTACCCCATTAACATTAATGCCGAATTCAGCCCACTCAAGTGCCAGAACTTTTAGCATTCCAATCATCGCTGCCTTACTCATGGTATAACCGACATGTTTATCAATTGCAATGAAACCTGCTTGAGAAGTTGCACATACAATTTTACCTCCTTTCCCCTGCTTAATCATAACATTTCCTACCTTCTGACTTATGCGAAAAGCACCAAATGCGTTGACATTCATCTGGTTCTCAACAAGTTTTATATCGATATCCTCAGCATTATCCAAATCGACGCATCCTGCAATATTGGCAAGAATATTAATTTCTCCGAACTTCTCAAGTATCTGCTCTACAATATTCTCTACGTCTTCCTGTTTAATTAAATTCCCTTTGATACCAATAGCTTCTGTTCCGTATTCTGTTGCAATCTGCATTGCAATATCCTCTACGTTATCTTTCATATCTACAATTGCTATTTTCGCACCTTTATATGCATACATTTTTGCAGTAGCTTCACCTATTCCTCCTGCACCTCCGGTTACAATAGCAACTTTGCCATCAAGTTTTAAGTCACCAGTGACTTTTTCATACTTTATCATTCCTCATCCTCGCTTTCATTTAGCCTTATTTACTGAATGGTTCAATTATAATCCTAAAATTTATTTTTGTAAATCCTAATATTCACTAAATCATTTTATTAATTTTTAGTGGTTTTTCACAATACCTCTTGTCCATAGCTGAAATTCATAAACCATTTAACAAAATTCCGCTATTAGCGATTAGCTAATTCACTGATTTTCTACTATTTACTCGTTCTGCTATTGACTTTCGCTAATTATTTTTTTATAATAACATTTAGTAAATAAATCATTCAGGAGAATTCATATGACGAATAGAGAGATTGCGAAGCAATTAAATATATCACCTGCAGCACTTTCCTTAATCCTTAATAACAAGCCAGGGATTTCAGAAGCTAAGCGCAAAGATGTACTACAGCGATTAGAGGAAATGGGGTACTCTCACCTAATAAAAACGAATCAACCTCAACCAGTCATCAGCAATAATCTATGCTTTGTCGTTTATAAACGACACGGGAAAATACTAAATCAGCATCCTTTTTTTCTTTTAATGATGGAGAGCATAGAGAACAGAGCAAGTGATTATGGATATTATATTTTAGTTACAACAATTGACAACAAAACTCCTATGGATATTCAGTTTAATAAACTAAAAGAAATGAATGCCAAAGGATTTATCATTTTTGCTACAGAAATGTTTGATGACGATATCTATAACTTTGAAAAACTTAACGTTCCTTTTGTAGCCATCGATAACGACTTTACATATTTAGATATCAACACCATATCAATCAATAACCAAATGGGTACCTATCAGGCAATTAATCACCTATACCAAATGGGGCACAGGAAGATCGGATATTTAAAAAGCAGTGTTTTTATTTGTAGTTTTGGCGAAAGAACACGAGGATACATGGATGCTCTTGCCCTTTTCAACTTGACATTGGATGAAAAGTATATTTACAAACTTCCATATACCGAAGAAGGATGCTATCAAGAATTTAAGCAACTTTTAGATAATGGTATTGAATTACCCACCGCCTTTGTTACAGATGATGACACAATCGCTGCCGGTGTTATGAAAGCAATGGCCGAAAAAAACATCAATATTCCCAGAGATGTTTCTATTGTTGGTTTTAATGATCGGCCAAGCTGTCAAATCTCATCACCCAAGCTTACTTCTGTGAATGTACCAAGGCACTCCTTTGGCTCTGAATCAGTGGATTCACTCATTAGGCTAATCAAAAAAAGTGAAAACGCAACACATAACTATAGATGTTTAAAACTGCGCGTCGGAACCCAATTGATCCAGCGTGAATCAGTTTATAATTTATCTGACAATAAATAGGATGTCAGTGCATTGTTGAGTTTACTTAATCAATAATGTACTGACATCTCTATTTATGTGAGGTGATAGAAAGTAAATGAATAAAACAAAAGCCGTACTTATGTTACACATTATAAAGAATTACTTTGGCATGAAAATTTTCATCATCACAGCGCAAATCCATTTTTCCGTTAAATTCATCTACTGCGTTCTGAACGTTTTTTAAGCCTATCCCATGAAGGATTTCATCCCCTTTCATGCTTAAGAATTCCCCATCTACTTTGGCCGGGCGGAAATGAACGGGGTTTTGCAGGCTGATAAACAGCATACCGGATATGTAGGATATTTTTAGCGTTACCGTTCGTTTTTGTTTAGGGAGTTTGAGACAAGCTTCTTTTGCATTATCCAACAGATTCCCAAATAACGTTACAGTCTGGCTGAAATTAAGTTTCAGTCCCGGGGGCACAGTGATTTCGGTTCTTCCTTATGTTTGGGTATTTTGGAAAAGTGGATATCATTAGATATTTGCTTTTTCTTTACGATAACACTTCTCATATTTGGGTATTTGTGGTATACTTTAGTTAGGAAAGAAGGTG
>Ga0153921_1000680_pt1 | contig 16900 bp, 15 predicted proteins | sample TSNJ005MetaG_FD_104691 | JGI IMG/M metagenome (GOLD analysis project Ga0153921, IMG submission 104691) | Attine ant fungus gardens microbial communities from New Jersey, USA - TSNJ005 MetaG | ecosystem: Host-associated > Fungi > Mycelium > Unclassified | place: USA: New Jersey, Brendon T. Byrne... | reverse complement strand
GGTAACAGGTTGACTCATGAAACACCTCAGGACGCAGATAGCGCTACCTTTGCACGCTGTAAGGCTAGTGCAAAAACAGGCTTTTCCCGCGCCGTCTTGTCTTTTTTTATGGAGTGACGCGTGCATCCGCTCCAATGGTTTTGAACAGGATCAGGCAACCCTTTCTTCAAGAATTTGCAGGCCTTTGGAGACAGCGCTACCTTAGTGCCTCGATTTTTGTTTGGCAAGCCGCCTGATGACCTCCAAGAACGATAAAAATACCCGCACGACGGGCCGCCCTACCCTCAACGAAGTCGCCCGCCTGGCCGGCGTCAGCCCCATTACCGCATCCCGCGCCCTGCGTGGCATCAGCACCGTCGCCACCGAACTGGTGGAAAAAGTGCAGCACGCCGCCGCCGAACTCAACTACGTGGTCAACCCGGCCGCCCGTGCGCTGGCCTCTGCGCAGAGCCATTCGGTGGTGGTGCTGGTGCCGTCGCTGTCCAACCTTTTATTTATCGAAACCCTCGAAGCCATCCACCAGGTGCTGCGGCCCAAGGGCTTTGAAGTGCTGATCGGCAACTCGCATTATTCGCGCGATGAAGAAGAAAACCTGCTGCGCAACTACATGGCTTACCAGCCGCGGGGTTTGCTGCTGACCGGCTTCGACCGCACCGAAAGCGCCCGACGGATGGTCGAGGCCAGCAACGTGCCGTGCGTCTACATGATGGACCTGGACCCCAACGCCGGCGTGAACTGCGTGGGCTTCTCGCAGGTGGCGGCCGGCGAAACCGCTGCCGCGCACTTGCTGTCCCGTGGGCGCAAGCGCCTGGCCTATATCGGCGCGCAACTGGACCAACGCACCTTGCTGCGCGGCGAAGGTTTCCGCCGTGCGCTGCAACAGGCAGGGATGTACGACCCCGCGCTGGAACTGCTGACGCCACGCCCGTCCTCGGTCGGCCTGGGTGGCGAGCTGTTCCTGCAATTGCTGGCGGCCCATCCGGAGGTGGACGCGATCTTCTTCGGCAACGACGACCTGGCCCAGGGCGCGCTGCTGGAGGCAATGCGCCATGGCATCAAAGTACCCGAGCGCGTCGCGGTGCTGGGCTTCAACGACTTGCCGGCCTCCTCCTTCATGGTGCCGCGCCTGAGCAGCATCAGCACCCCGCGTGAAGCCATCGGCCGGCGAGCGGCGGAGCATTTGCTGACGATCATGGCCGGCAACAAGATCGCCAAACCCGTGGTGGACATGGGGTTTGAGCTGCAGGTGCGCGAGAGTACCTGAGCCCGAAATCATCGGTGGTCGCGCCAGGCACTCGCTGTCCTCGGCGTCGCCTGCTAGATTGGCTGCTCTCCACTGCCAGGGAAGCACCATGGGACACTCACTGAAAATCTTGGGTCGCACGTCTTCCATCAACGTGCGAAAAGTACTGTGGACCTGCCAGGAACTGGGCATCGACTACGTGCGCGAAGACTGGGGCATCGGCTTCAAGCCAACCCAGTCCGCCGAATTCCTTGAGCTGAACCCCAACGCCCAGGTGCCGGTGCTGATTGACGATCACGGTGTGTTGTGGGAATCCAACACCATCTGTCGCTACCTCGTCAGCCTCTACCAACGCACCGACCTGCTGCCCGCCGAGCCTGCGCCGCGGGCGCGTGTCGAGCAGTGGATCGACTGGCAAGCCATCGAACTCAACCGCGCCTGGGGCGACGCCTTCACCGCACTGGTGCGCAACAACCCGGACGGCCTCGACGCAGCGCAGATTGCCGCCGCCGTGCAGCGCTGGAACGACAAGATGGGCCTCCTCGAACAACAACTTGCTCGCACCAATGCCTATGTGGCCGGGGATGAATTCACCCTCGCCGATATCCTCATCGGCCTCTCGGTGCACCGCTGGCAGATGACCCCCATGACGCGGCCGCCCTACCCCGCCATTGCCGCTTACTATCAACGCCTCGGCCAGCATCAGGGCTTCCAGACCTTTGCCCTTGCCGGTCACAACTAAGGAATTGCACGTGAAAGGAATCAATGTACTGCTCACCGGTGCCTGCGGTCGCATCGGCAAAACGTTCTTCGAAGCCTCGAAAGACCGCTACCGCTTCACCCTCACCGACCGCATCGCCCCGGACTTCAACCTCGGCGAGCACCGCTTCGTGCAGGCCGACCTCAGCGACAAATCCAGCCTCGCCGCCCTGCTCGACGGCATCGACGTGATCGTGCACCTTTCCGGCATCCCCCATGCCAGCGCCACGTTCGACGAATTGCTGCCCAACAACATCCTCGCCACCACCCACCTGTTCGAAGCCGCCGTGGCCGCCGGTGTGCAGCGCCTGGTGTTCGCCAGCAGCGCGCAAACCATCGAAGGCTACCCAGTGGATCGCCAGATCACGCCCGGCATGCAAGTCATGCCCGCCAACCTGTACGGCGTGAGCAAATGCTACGGCGAGGCACTCTGTGGCTATTACGCGGCCAAGACGCCCCTGTCGACGATTGCCCTGCGCATAGGCGCCTTCGAGTTCCCCGCGACCCACGACCTGAACAACGCGCGCGACCTCAGCGCCTGGCTCAGCCCTCGTGACGCGGTGCAACTGCTGCAACGGTCGGTGGAGGCCGAGGGCGTCAAGCACCTGATCGCCCACGGCATCTCCAATAACCGTTTCAAGCGCCTGGACCTGAGCGAAACCACGCGGGTGTTGGGTTACCATCCGGTCGATGATGCCTTCCAGGAAAATTTCGAGATTCCGATCACTTACTGAGTTTCCCGCACCATGCCTGCACTCCCCGCTATAGACGGCATCGACCCAGTCCGCGCCGCCCACATCAGCGCGCGTATTGACCGCCTGCCCGCCGTCGCTACCGTCTGGCGCCTGGTGGCGTTGCTGTCTATCGGCGGCTTTTTCGAGCTGTATGACCTGTTCCAGACCGCCTACATCAGCCCCGGCCTGATCACGGACGGGATTTTCCACATCGGCAGCGAGGGCGTGTTTGGCTTCTCGGACCAGGCGGCGTTCGCCTCGGCGACCTTCCTCGGGCTGTTCCTGGGCGCCAGCCTGCTCAGCCCCATCGCCGACCGTTTCGGGCGCCGGGCGATCTTCACCTTTGCGTTGATCTGGTACACCGTGGCCACCGTGCTGATGGGCATCCAGACCTCAGCCCTGGGCATCATCTGCATGCGCTTTCTGGTCGGCATCGGCCTGGGCATCGAGCTGGTGACGATCGACGCCTACCTCTCGGAACTGGTGCCCAAGCGCATGCGCAGCTCGGCGTTCGCCTTTGCGTTTTTTATTCAGTTCCTGTCGGTGCCAGCAGTGGCGCTGATGTCGTGGTGGCTGGTGCCCCAGGCGCCGTTCGGGGTCTCGGGCTGGCGTTGGGTGGTGCTGAGCAGTGCAGTGTTTGCGCTGTTTATCTGGCAACTGCGCAAGCGCTTGCCGGAGTCACCGCGCTGGCTCGCGCAAAAAGGCCGCTTCGACGAAGCCGGCCAGATCATGGACAGCCTGGAAGCGCGCTGCCAGAAGGATCACGGCAAACCGCTGGATGCACCGGAACCCGAAGCCGTCAGCGTGCAGGGCAACGGCCGATTTGCGGATATCTGGCAACCGCCGTACCGGCGCCGCGCGTTGATGTTGATTGTGTTCCACGTGTTCCAGGCCATCGGTTTTTTCGGCTTCGGCAATTGGTTGCCGGCGCTGTTGTCGGGCCAGGGCGTGAGCGTGACCCACAGCTTGCTGTACGCCTTTATCATCACGCTCGCCTACCCGTTGGGGCCGTTGCTGTTTGTGAAGGTGGCCAACCGCTTTGAAAACAAGTGGCAGATCGTCGGCTCGGCCATGGGCGCGATGATCTTCGGCAGCCTGTTCGCCCTGCAAACCACGGCGGTGGGGCTGGTGATCTGCGGGGTGATGATCACCTTCTGCAACGCCTGGCTGAGCTTCAGTTATCACTCGTACCAGAGCGAACTGTTCCCCACCAACATCCGCGCGCGGGCGGTCGGGTTCTGCTACTCGTTCAGCCGCTTGTCCACGGTGTTCAGCAGCCTGTTGATCGGGTTTATCCTCGAGCACCTGGGCACGCCGGGCGTCCTCGCGTTTATTGCCAGCAGTATGCTGATCGTGATGATCACCATCAGTTGGTTCGGCCCGCGCACGCGCAACCTGGCGTTGGAAAACATCGCCCACTGACGGCAACGGTTGGCCGCCGGCGGGACAATGTTTGCCGCGGCGGCCAGGCCATCCCCAATAAAACCGGGGTGATGCGACCCGGCATGCTAATTGCTCCAGCACTGGCACCGACCATTTTCCCAGGTGACCGATCATGCTGGTTAACAACAACACCCAAGCGGTGTCGACCATTCAACAGATCAAGCGGCCCGACATGGACCCCGCCAATGCCGCCGCCAGCGCGCTGTACAGCGGTGCCGTGCAAGCGGCGCAGCAAAGCGTGACCGTACCGGCCGCGCAGAAGGAACTGGACAAGGCCAACGATCGCATCGACGAAGCCTTTGCCAAGACCCGCGTGCAGTTGCAGGCCACCACGGCGGCGACCACCGCAACCACCGATGTGCCGGCAGCGGGCAGCAGCACCAGTACCGCGCGGGCCGACTTCACTGACTACATGAGCAAATCCCCGGCCGAGCGCATCCGTGAGCAACTGCTCAAGGAACAAGGCTTGACCGAGGCGGATGTGCAGAACATGTCGCAGGAAAAGCAGGACGCCATTTCCAAGCAAGTAGCCGAGCGCCTGAAGCAGCAGCAAGAGCAGCAGGTAGCGGCGAAAACCGCTGACCCGCAGGCACAGGCGGTGAAAGAGACCCTGGCCGCCATCTAACAGGCAACCTGATCAACGGTAGGCGCCGGCTTGCCGGCGATGCAGGCGCCTCGGTGAATCCAGACCGAGGTGATGCTATCGCCGGCAAGCCGGCTCCTTCATGCGTTTATTGCAGTTGCAGCGTCGAATTGAACTGACTGATCGCATCCACCACATGCCGTGAGCCTTCCTGAATCTCCAGGATCACCTGCCCCGCCTCGTTCGCCAATTCCACCCCCAGCCCTGTGCGGCTCAAGCTCGACTGCATGCTCGACACCGCGCTCAGCGACAGGTCATGGTTTTTGCGCACCACCTCGACAATCTCCACCGTCGCCTGGCTCGTCCGCGCCGCAAGGCTGCGCACCTCGTCGGCCACCACCGCAAAACCGCGCCCATGCTCGCCGGCCCGCGCCGCTTCGATGGCCGCGTTCAGCGCAAGCATATTGGTCTGCTCGGCAATGCTGCGGATGGTCTGCACGATGGCGCCGATGATGTCCGACTGTTTGCTCACCGCGTCGATACTCTGCGCCGCCTGGTTCAGGTCGTGGGAAATCTCCTCGATGATCTGCACGGTCTGCTGCACCACCTCCGAGCCCTTGCGTGCGCAGGCGTCGTTCTGTACCGAAGTGGCGTGGGCCGAGTCGGCGGCGGTGCGCAGGGTGGTGACCTGGTCGGTGATGTCGCTGGCAAACTTGACCACTTTATACAGCCGCCCGCTGGCGTCGAAGATCGGGTTGTAGGACGCCTCCAGGAACAGCGTCTTGCCGTATTTATTCCTGCGCTCGAAGCGGTGCGAGTGGTATTCGCCGCGATTGAGCGAAGCCCAGAACGCCTTGTAGGCCGGCGACTCCACCTCGCTGCGATGGCAGAACATGCTGTGGTGCTGGCCGACGATCTCATCCAGGGAGTACTGCACCGTCCTCAGGAAGTTTTCATTGGCATTGATAATCTGCCCCTGCGGGGTGAACTCGATCACCGCCATCGAGCGGCCGATGGCGTCGATCAGGCTCTGGTTTTCATGCTCGTGGTGCACCCGCGCGGAAATATCCGACGCGACTTTGATCACGCTCTGTACGTGGTTGTCCGGGCCCAGCACCGGCATATAGCTGGCTTCCAGCCACACTTCCTGGCCATGCTTGTTCAAGCGCATGAAGGTGCCACTGAGGGCCTCGCCCCGCGCCAGGTCGCGCCACAGCTTGGCGTAGGCGTCGGTGTGGGTGTAGGCCTCGTCGCAAAAGATGCGGTGATGTTTGCCGCGTATTTCCTCGGCGCTGTAGCCCATGGTTTTGCAGAAGTTGTCGTTGGCATCGAGGATCACACCGTCGCGGTCGAACTCGATCATCGCCATGGAGCGGCTGATGGCGGCAAGTTTGGCGTTGGATTCGGTGAGTGCGCAGGAGAAACGCTGGATTTCAAGCAGGTCGGATTTGTGATGGCGGTTGAACATGGTCAGATCACCCTGGATTCCCGGCGCCTCGAAGGCGCATTCCATTCATTTGTTGGACAGTGCAGCCACACCTTCATGGGGAAATAACCATCCGAAACGCTTTATATGCCAAGCGTCATCAACGGTTCTGGGTGAGCATAGACAGGGCTTGGCGCTATGCAAGGCCACTAGTCAGCAAGCATTTTCAACAATGCGCTGGTAGCGGCCGAAGGCACGCGGGCAGAGGAACCCACCAACGCGAATTCGCGGTGCAGCGGCACCGTCAGCGGCATGACGCGCAGGCCGGTGCGCTGGGCCGGCAGGGCCATTTCCGGCACCAGCGTCACACCGACGCCTTCACGCACCAGGCTGAAGGCACTGTTCCATTCGCGCACTTCCACGCGGATATCGCTGACCGTCAGCCCCGCGGCGGCACCCAGGCTGCGGGCGTTGGCGGTGCAACCGCCGGTGGCGAGCACGAACGGTTGTTCGAGCAGCTCCGCCAGCGACACGCTGGCGTCGGCCGGGCGCTGCGCCAGTGCATGGTTGACCGGCAGCACCGCCATCCACAAATCGCGCCCCAGCACCGTGGCATTGCGCTCGGGCTTGGGGTTGAGCACCACGCCCAGGTCGATCAGGTTGGCGTCGAGCAGGGTCAGCACTTCGTTGTCGGTGACATCCAGGGTGGTGACCTCGATGCCCGGGTACAACTGCGCGAAGCGTTGCAGCAGCGGTGTCAGAAAGGTCGCGAGCACCATCGGGAAACTGGCGATGCGAATCGTCCCACGCAGCATCGGGCGTGCTTCATCCACGGTGCTGCGAATCGTCTGCAAGGCGCCGAGCATCACCCGCGCCTGCTCGATCACACTCAGGCCCAAGGCAGTGGGCAAGGTCTTGCGCGGTTCACGGGTAAACAGCTGCGCACCCAGGGTCGCCTCCATGCTGGCCATGGCCTGGCTGGCGGCCGATTGCGTCATGCCCACCGCTTCGGCGGCGGCGGTGATGCTGCCGCGATCAGCCACGGCCACCAGCAGGCGCCAGTGCATCAGGTTCATCATGGCAGTAGCTGTCCTTATGGCAGGGGTCTGAAGGTTTAATTTTACGCACGGTGCCATGCCCGTGAGACTGGCGCAAATTCAACGGAGCTGCCGCAGATGAAACTGTATTTCTTCCCCAACGCCTGTTCACTCGCCCCGCATATCGTGTTGCGCGAATTGGCGCTGCCGTTCGAGCTGGTGCAGGTCGACAACCAGGCCAAAACCACCGCCGACGGCGAGGATTTCCTGCAGATCAACCCCAAGGGCTACGTCGCCGCGCTGCAGTTGGATAACGGCCAGGTACTGACCGAAGCCAGCGCGATCCTGCAGTACCTGGCCGACCTGAAGCCCGCCGCCCACCTCGCCCCCGCCAACGGCAGCTGGGAGCGTGTGCGTCTGCAGGAATGGCTGAATTTTATCGCCACCGAAATTCATGGCGGGCTGGCGGTGTTTTTCAACAGCGCGATCCAGGGCGAGGTGCGTAGCCTGTTCCAGGCCACCCTGTTCAAGCGTTTCGCGGTGCTGGTAAAGACCTTGGAGCACAAGGATTACCTGCTGGGCGAGTACTCGGTGGCGGATGCGTACCTGTTCGTGGTGCTGCGTTGGGCGGCATTTCACGCTATCGACCTGGGCGACTGGCCGGCGCTGGCGGCGTTTCAACAGCGCGTGGGTGAGCGGCCGGCGGTGATTGCCGCCCTGGCCACCGAAAATCCATAAACACACACGCCCCCTGTTGCAGCCGGCTTGCCGGCGCCTACAGGGGGAAGGGGCTGGATTCGAGGAAGGTGGCGAGCGCCAGTACATCCACCGAGCCCGAGCGATCCTGATCCAGGTGCGCCACGCGGCTGCGCACCGCGGCATGAATCTGCCGCACGCCCTGCCCCAGTCGCAAGGGGCCGCGCAGGTCCACCGCCTGTGCCGCCACGATCAGCTCGATACTTGCCAGCCACAACACGCGCTCGGTCAGGCGGCGGGTCTTGTCGACCACCGCCAGTGCCTGCCCGGCGTAGTCTTCCACGCGGTCCGCCACCGGCACACTGACGGCGGGCAACGGATTGGCCAAATGCCCGATCTCGGCGACCAGTGCCGAGCTGGTGCGCTGCAACGCCGCCATCCCCACGTGCCCAGGCTGGGTGATCAGAAAACGCGGTAAATCGCTGGACGTCGGCGAAAGCAGCTTGGCAATCCGTTCGGCGCTGCACGCGGCGACGCGACTCAGCGCCAGGCCCAAGCCTTCGGCGGCCAGCGCAAGATGAGTGCTGTCGAAATTGGCGGTGGCCAAGACCAACGCGTCTTCGCTGATCAACGCCGGGTTATCCGCACCACTGCGCAGTTCCAGTTCGACCAGTGCATGCAATTGCTGCAACGCCTGCTGCGCCGCGCCCTGGACCACCGTGGCACAGCGAAAGCTCAGCGGATCCTGCAAGCGGCGGGGCTGGTCTGCCAGCTCGCCGCCGGCCAGCAACTGCAACAACGCGGCCGACTGTTCAGTCTGCCCTGGCGCCGGGCGCAGGCGTGACGCCCACGGCTGGAACGGGCTGAGGTTGGCGCGGTAGCCTTCGCACGCCAACGCCAGCGCCGCCATCAAGGCCTCCAACGCCTGCCGCGCCTCGAAGACCAGCAAGGCGCCCAGCCCGACACTCGCCGCATTCGCCGACACCAGCGCCAGGCCATCCTTGCCGGTCAACGGCACGTCCAGCGCCAGGCTCAGGTGTGCCAGGGGCGCCAGGTCGCTCTCGCCCAGCGATCCGAGCAGTGGCACCTCGGGCTCGACACCCGAGTTGAGCAACGCCAGCAAGGCGTCCGCTGCCGCCGGTGAAATCCCCGCGCGGCCCTGAGCCAATCCGGCCAGGCGCGCCGCCGTGATCGCGCGCACTTCCTGTCGATTGGCCAGGCGCCCGACGCCCACCGCACGCCCCAGGGGAATGTTTGCCTGCAGCGGCGCCACCTGCGTATCCACGGCCGCACCGAGGCCGGTGGTCACGCCATAGATCGGTGTGCCTGCGGCCGTCAACTCGAGCAGCAACCGATGGCCTGCGTCGATACGTTGTCGCGCCTGGACGGTGAAATCCGCCGGGGCATCCTGCCGGGCAATCGCCAGCAAATCGGCGAGCGCCAACCCTTGGGGATCGAAGTGAATCATGCCCAGCGCAGCCGCTGGCCAATCCCCAGGCGCTTGGCTTTTTCCAGCAACGCATGGCCCAGGGCGATGTCGCTGAGGCTCAAGCCGCGGTGCCAGAACAGGATGGTTTCCTCGGGGTTGTCACGGCCGCTTTTCAAGCCGGCGACGATCTGCCCCAACTCGGCGTGCAAGGTCTCGGCGCTGAGTTTTCCGGCGTCCACGTGCGCACGCAACGCGCCAAACATGCCGCCCTTGCACTGGCCCCAATCATCCACCACCAGCTTGCTCATGATGTCGGTGAGCGACAGCTCCACCGCGCTCATGGTGCCGTAGGGCACGACAAAGGCGCCGGGTTTGATCCAGTCGGTGCGCAGCAACGGCTCGGGTTGCTCCAGGCGCGAGGCTTCGACCACGATGTCGGCGCCGCGCACGGTGGACTCCCAGTCGTCGGTGACAATCACCGGTTTGCCGAGGTCGCGGCGCAGGCGCTCGGCGAAGGCTTCGCGGCTTTCGCTGCGGCGCGAATGCACGCGGATTTCCTCGAAGTCGAACAGGTGATTGAGCAGCCGCACGTTCCAGTATGCGGTGCCGCGCGCGCCGATATGCGCCAGCACTTTGCTGTCGGGCCGGGCCAGGTATTTGGCGCCAATGGCGGTGACCGCGCCGGTGCGCATGTCGGTAATCGCCGAAGCGTCGAGGATCGCCCTGGGGATGCCCGTGGCCGGGTCCAGCAGGTTGAGAATCGCCAATTCCGAGGGCAGGCCCTTGCGGTAGTTGTCGACAAAATCGCCTACCACCTTGACGCCGGCGTAGCCGATATCACCGCCGAGTACACCGCGCAGTACGTTGAAGTGGCCGTTGATACCGCCGCCGGGAATCAGGTGGGTACGCGGCTCGATCACCGCCTCGCCCCGGCCCTGGATACCCAGGCTGGCTTCGATGGCGGCGAGGATTTCATCGTTAGTAAGGCCCAACTTTTCGATGTCGAGGCCGTTGAGAAAGTCGATGTAGATCGGTTGCATGGTCTGCTCACTGATAATGGAAGAGCGCCTGCCCGCCTCCGCAGGAGCCCGGTTTCCCGGGCCCCTGCAAGGTCATGGGGCCTTGAAGACGACTTGCTGCACATCGACCTTTTTCGGGATCAGGCCGTTGGCGAAGAACAGGTCGGCGGTGCGTTGTTGAGTGGCGATGTCGCTGGCTTGCAACGGGCGGATCGCTGTCGATGAACGGTGTTCGAAGTAGCTCTTGACCACCGCCGGTGGCAGGCCGAGGGTCTTGGCCATCAGCGCGATGCTTTCCTCGGGCTGGTCGAGGGACAGGCGCTGCGCCTTGGCCAGGGTCTGGATAATCGGGCCGATGGCCTGCGGGTGCTGTTGCACAAACGCGCTGCTGGCGACGAAGAACGTGCCCGCAGGATTGAGGCCCTGGCCATCGCCGAGCACGCGGGCGGAGCCGTCAACCACCGCCGCCGAATAGTACGGATCCCACACCACCCAGGCGTCGACCTTGCCCTGTTCAAAGGCGGCGCGCCCATCCGAGGGCGACAGGTACACCACGTCGACGTCCTTCCATTGCAAGCCGGCGCGCAGCAGGCTCTTGAGGAACAGGTTGTGCGCGCTGGAGCCCTTGAGCAACGCCACGCGCTTGCCCTTGAGTTCGGCCACGCTCTGCACGTTGCTGTTCTTGGGCACCAGCACTGCTTCGGATTTGCCCTCGTTGGGCTCGACGGCAAAGTACTGCAACTCGATGCCAGCGGCCTGGGCGAAGATCGGCGGGATGTCGCCGATATTGCCGATGTCCAGGCTGCCGCCGTTGAGGGCTTCGATCAGCGGCGGGCCGCCGAGGAATTCAATCCACTGCACCTGGGTGCCCGGCAACGCCGCTTCGAAGAGTTTGTGCTCACGGGCGAGGACCATGCTCACCGAGCTTTTCTGGTAGCCGATGCGCAAGGTGGCGGGCTCGGCGGCCAACACTTGGCCGGCGATCAACGAGAGGACGACGCCAGCAAACATCTTCAGCATCACAGCGCCTCCTTGACCTTGGCCGCGACATCCGCCGGAACCCATTGCTGCCAGACCTGCGGATGGTCCTTGAGGAAGGCTTCAGCCACCTGGCGGGGCGGGGTGCGTTTCTCACTCATGTCCCCGAGGATGCCGTTGAGCAGATCAATCGGCAGGTCGACCTTCTCAAACACGCTCACCAGTTGCGGGTACTGCGCCTTGAACGGCGCGGACACGCCAATCGCCAGGCGCGCCGGCATCGAACGGGTGCCGATCGGGTTGGGGTTTTTCGCGTCGGACAACGTCTTCCAGGCTTCGGCGTTGAACGGCGGCTCTTCCAGCTTGATCAGCTTGAAACGCCCCAGCAGCGGGGTCGGCGACCAGTAGTAGAACAACACCGGCTTGCCACGCCGGATCGACGACGCGACCTCGGCATCCAGCGCCGCGCCGGAGCCGGTGCGGAAGTTGACGAAGCTGTCAGTGAGCTTGTAGGCCTTGAGTTTCTGGCTGTTGACGATCTCCGAGGTCCAGCCGGTTGGGCTGTTGAGGAAACGCCCACGCGTCGGGTCTTCGGGATCGCGGAACACATCCTTGTAGCGCGCCAGGTCGGCCACCGACTTGAGGTCCGGCGCCAACGGTTTGATACCGCGTGCCGCGTCGCCCTTGATCACGTATTCCGGCACCCACCACCCTTCGGTCGCGCCCTTGACCGTGTCGCCCAGGCCGAACACTTTGCCTTCGCTTTCGGCCTTGACCCACGCCGGACTGCGCCCGGCCCACTCTTCGCCGATCACCTGGATATCGTCCTTGGCCAGGGCCGCTTCCAGGCTCACGGTGCTGCCGGGCAAGGTGTCGGTGGGCAGGCCGTAGCCTTTCTCGACAATAAGGCGCAGGACCTCGGTGATCAGGCTGCCGCTTTCCCAGGTGATGTCACCGAAGTGGATGGGTTTGGCAGGTTCGGCGGCCGTGGCTGATTGTGCCAGGACGGTGAGTGCCAATAGCGAGCCACCGAGCAGGTTTTTTAGTGTTCTCATGAGTAGCCTCTTGGAGATTCAAAACAGATCCAGAGTGGGCAGTGTCAGTGTGGGAGCTGGCTTGCCTCCGATGCAGACACCTCGGTTTTTCAGGAAGACCGAGGTGATGCAATCGCCGGCAAGCCAGCTCCCACAGTTGATCTCCACACCCTTCAAGATCAGGGTTTAAAAGTCATAACTGAGCCGCGTGTAGTAGAACGCCCCTTCCGGCGCGGTCGGCGACAGGTAGCTGTATTGCTGCCCCGGCGTCTGACGCAGGCGGCTGTTGAAGTCATCGGGCTTGCTGTCGAACAGGTTGTTCACACCGACCGACACCCGCAGCTGCTTGGTGAACGCGTAGTTCACGTCCAGGTCAGTGGTCCATTGCGCACTGAACACCTGGTCGTACTGGGCGTTGGCTTCGGCGGCCGCGTATTTGCGGTACTTGCCGTAGCGGGTCTGGTTGAGGGCAATGGTCCATTGGTTGAGTGTGTGCACCGCGCCGAACACCAGCTTGTCTTCGGGGTAGCCGTGCTCGATAAAGCCCCGGGCTTCGCGGGTCAGCACCTCGAAACCGTTGGGGTTCTCGTGGACTTTCTCGATGGTGGTGCGCGCCTTGGTGTAGCCCGCCGACAGGTTCAGGTCACCGAACTGCGCCAGGTCCAGGTTGTACTTGCCGACGATGTCGACGCCCCGGGTGCGGGTGTCGGCGGCGTTGGTCATGAACTGCGCCCAGGAGTACTGGCCGTAGCCGGCATTGGTGAGGATCTGCTCAGCCAACGGCCCCGAGATACCGCCGCTGAACAACAGGCGGTCGCGAATCGAAATCTGGTAGGCGTCGATGGTCAGCGAGGCATGCTCGGTAGGACGCAGTACCAATCCCAGCGAGTAGTTGGTGGACTTCTCCGGCTTGAGCGGCTGTGCGCCGAGGGCCCGCGCTGCCGGGTTGTCGGCCGGCAGCATGCGGGTCAGCACCGGGTTGCCATTGGCATCGAGGTTGGTGGTGGTGGTCCAGGACGTGCCGATCTGGCCCAGGCTTGGCGCGTGATAGGCATTGTTGATCGTGCCGCGCAGCCCCACTTGCGGGGTGAAGTCATAGCGCGCCGAGAGCTTGCCGGTGGTGGCGGAACCGAAGTCCGAGTAGTGCTCGGTGCGCCCGGCGACGCCGACTTGCAGCTTGTCGGTGACCTGGTTTTCCAGGCCGAAATACACGCCGCCGACATCGCGCTTGAAGGTGCCGGCATCGTCCGGAGTCAAGCCCGACGCTTGCACCGCGCCCACCTGCACGTTGTCGATACCGCCGTAGGAGTAGGAGTCGTAGTCCCCGGCCTCGAGGCGATATTGCTCGTGCCGGTAGGCCACGCCAGCGGAGACGGTCAGCGGATGGCTGGACCAGTTCACGTCGAGGTCCTTGGCGTAGTCGAGGGTGATGTTGGTCTGATCGTTGACCAGCGTCGCGACGTTGAATTTGGTCGGGCTGTTGGCGCCATAGCTCGGGTTGACGGTGTTGAACGCCAACTCGTCGTGCTCGTCACGGCCATACGTCGCGCTCAGGTCGAAGCGGCCGATGGATTCGTCTTCATAGCGCGTGCCCACGGTGACGGCGCCGTCTTCATAGCGGTAGCGGTACTTGGGAATCGTGCCGCCGGGGTAGATCGACGCGACGTTGTTCGGGCTGCTGGCCAACAGCGGCGGCGTGTTGTTGACCGAGGTGTCCTGGCCGAAGGTGGCGAAGCTGTAGAGCCGCCATTGATCGTTCAGGCCGATCTCGGCATTCGCCGCCAGGTTGTATTTGTCGCGCCCGGCCCCGCCCCAACGCGGGTCTTGCAACTGGCCGTCGGCGACGTACTTGTCGCCGATATCGTCGGGCTTGTTGTTCAGGGTGTTGAAGCTCAGCGTGAGGAAACCATCCCCCGGCAAACCGATGCCGTACCAGCCGTCGGTGGTCTTGCTGAAGCCATCGCCCTGGGCGTACTTGCCCAGTTGCGTGTTGATGCCACCGCCGCTGTCACGCTCCTTGAGCACGATGTTGACCACCCCGGCCACCGCATCCGAGCCGTACTGCGCCGAGGCGCCATCACGCAGCACTTCGACATGGTCGATGGCGCTGATGGGGATCATGTCCAGGTCCACCGGCTGCGCGCCAATGAACGGCACGCCACCGGAGATATTCACCACCGCCGAGGTGTGCCGGCGCTTGCCATTGATCAGCACCAGGGTCTGGTCGGGTGACAGGCCACGCAGCGAAGCCCCCTTGGGATCCTGCCCGCGCGTGGCGCTGTTGTTCTGCGGAAAGTTGAACGAGGGCAGCAACTGGAACAGTGCCTGGTTAAGGCTGGTGGCGCCGGTTTGCTTGAGTTCTGCGGCGTTGATCACGTCAACCGGGGCCGCGCTGGTCAGGGCGGTGGCGTCGCTGCGGCGGGTGCCGATGGCCACCACGCGGTCCAGGGTCGGTGCCTGGGCGGCGCTGGTCTGGGCCTTGACGCTGCTGGTGGCCTGGGCACTTTTAGCCGCGCCTTCCTTGATCACAAAGGCGCCGTCCGGGCTGACCTGCACGTGCAGGCCGGTGCCCTTGAGCGCGGCGTCGACCGCCTGTTGCGCAGACAGCGAACCGTCGACACGGGCCGAGGAATAATTGCCCAGTTGCGGCGTAAACGAAATCACCTGGCCGCTCTGGCGACTGATGTCCAGCAACACCTCATCCAGCGGGCCGGGCGCGATGTGGTAGACCTGGCGCGCCTCTTCGGCACTGGCGGCAAACGAAAAAAACAGACTGGCCAACGGCACCAGGGCAAAGGTTCGCAGCGGCACACGGTTGAACTGATTCACTTTGGCTCCCCCCAAGGAAACTCGAGAACGCTGCTCCCCGCAGCGCTTACGGGAGTGATGTGGGACGGCCGCGGGAAAACTTGCAGATCGTTTGGTTATGTCCTTAGAACCCACTTTCGAAGCGCAAACCCTGTAGGCGCTGGCGTGCCTGCGATGGCATCGACGCGATGTAACGGGCAGGCATTGCAAGCAAGCCAACGCCCACAAAAAATCAGGCCGCACTAACGGTCACCCACAGGCCGGTGCGGCGGGTGATATGGATCGGCAAGGTGCGCGCCAGGGTGTCGAGGATCTGCTGGGGATTGTCCAGGCGGTACAGGCCACTCACGCGCAACTCGGCCACGGCCGGATCCAGGCGCAGCACGCCCTGGTGGTAGGGGCGCAGCGCGTCGATGACCTCAGCCAGCGGACGGTCGCGCACTTGCAGGAAGCCGTCGACCCAGGCAGTGGCGCCGGAAGAACTCGCCTGCATCGGGCCGAAGCCCGTGCGGTCGTAATGCACTTCATGGCCGGCGGCCAGTTGCAGGCGCTCGCCGTTCTGCCCATCGATTTCGACGGCGCCGTTGAGCGCGACGACCTGGCCCTGCCCTTCGCGCTCACGCACCAGAAAGCGGTTGCCGTAGGCGCGCAGGCGCGCCTGGTCGGTCTGGATCAGAAACGGCCGCAGGCGATCACTGGCGACCTTGGCCAGCAGTTCACCTTCGCGCAGGCGCACCAGGCGCCGTTGCGGGTCGAACTGAATGTCGGCCGCGCTCTGGGCGTTGAGCAGCAATTCGCTGCCGTCATCCAGGGTCACGGTGCGCCGCTCGCCGGTGCCGGTGCGCACATCCGCCGTGAACTCCGACAGCCCCATGGGTTTGGCCAGCAGCACCGCGCCGACGGCCACGCCGGCGCCGGCCAGGGCGATCTGCAATACCTGGCGGCGACTGGACGGCGCCTCCAACGCCTGCTGCACGACTTTGCCGCTGACCCCTTGCGCCTGCGGCACCTGGAACACCCCGAGGCGGGTTTCCAGCTGTCGGCACAAGGCATCATGGCGGGGGTCGGCCGCGCGCCATTGGTGATAACGCTGCCAATCCTGCGTCGTGGCCTGGCCGGAACGCAGCAGCACGTACCACTGCGTGGCGCTGTCGATCAGTTCGTCATTCATTCCAGGCACAGCCGCAGGCATCGATTGAAGGCGCGTGTCATGTAGTCGCTGACCGAGCGCTGGGAAATGCCCAGCTCGGCGGCGATTTGCGGGTAGGTCAGGCCATTGAGTTGCGACAGCAGAAAGGTCGCCTTGACCTTCGCCGGCAAGCCGTCGAGCAACTGGTCGATGGCCTGCAGGGCTTCGAGCATTTGCGCCAGGTCTTCGGGCGACGGCGCGGTGCAGGTATCGTCGGTATCGAGGGCGTCGAGGTAGGCGCGCTCCAGGTCACGACGGCGCCACAGCTGGTACATCAGGCGCTGGGCGATGGTGGTGAGCAAGGCGCGGGGCTGGCGGATCGGCTCCACCGACGGCGAACTCAGGAGCTGGACGAAGGTGTCGGCGGCGATGTCTTCGGCGTGCGCGCGCGAATCGAGGTGGCGGTGCAAACGGCCGCACAGCCAGTCGTAATGACTGCGGAATAATCCGCCCACGTAATCGCTGTGAGAAGTGTCGGCGCCGGACATAGTGGCTCCATCTGAGTAGGTTGCGCGTTATGTC
>Ga0153921_1000677_pt1 | contig 16937 bp, 17 predicted proteins | sample TSNJ005MetaG_FD_104691 | JGI IMG/M metagenome (GOLD analysis project Ga0153921, IMG submission 104691) | Attine ant fungus gardens microbial communities from New Jersey, USA - TSNJ005 MetaG | ecosystem: Host-associated > Fungi > Mycelium > Unclassified | place: USA: New Jersey, Brendon T. Byrne... | reverse complement strand
TTGCCCTTGGTCAGTTCCAGTTTTTCATCATCCAGGCTTAGCTGGATGTTTTTTGTCGGAAAGAAGGACTTGACGGTCAAAGTCACTTCAGTAACGACATAGTCGCGGGTATCTGCGATCTCCACCTCAATCTTTGGCTGTGAGGTGACGCAGAAGAAAATAAGGCCGTTCAAAACTAAAAAGGGGAGGACATAGAACAGCAGAGCGCCGCCCCATTCATTTTGCTGTTTTTTTCTGTATCGGGGTGGTCTCCGGATAGAGGAATATCTGTTATTTGCCATATTAAGACTCCTTGCTTTTGTGTCTAAATCTTTTCTGAAAATAAGCATAGCAGAAAACAAACCATCTGGCAAGTAAACATTTCTTACATATCATTGAATATAAAGTGACCTGATGTCCATAATATTCCTGAGGTGATGACAATGGGACATGATAAAAAAGAAGCACAAAATCAAAAGAAGGTCAATGAAATGTTCAACAGTGTGACCGAAAAAAACAAGCCGGAAAATCAGAATCAGACCCACAATTCTAAAAAGGAGGGCCTGGGGCCCAATACCAGACGATAGCCAGAAAAACATCCTTAACGGATGTTTTTTCTTTACATATTTCTTCCAATGCAGTCAGGGATATGCTATGATAAGGGTAAACATAAGCCAGACATTGTAAAGGGGAAGAATTATGATACGGGAAGCGGCAGAATTTGCGGCAAAGGCACATGAAGGAACCTTCCGGAAAGGGAGCAGAGTGCCTTATATTCACCATCCGATGGAAGTAGCTTTGATCGTAGCCCAGATGACCAATGATGATGAGGTGATTGCGGCAGCTTATCTTCATGATGTCCTGGAAGATACCCCGGTATCGGAGCAGGAACTGCGGGATCAGTTCGGCGACCGGGTTCTGCGGCTGGTCGTGGCCGAGACCGAGAACAAGACCTACAGCTGGAAAGAACGAAAGGAAACGACGATTCGTCACCTGCAGGCGGCATCGTATGAGGTAAAACTGCTGACCCTGGCGGACAAGCTGAGCAATATGCGCTCCACCTCCCAGGATTATCTGGCGGTGGGCGAGGAAGTCTGGCAGAAGTTCAACGAAAAAGACCAACGGAGCCACCAGTGGTATATCGTGGGGATTATGGCAGCGCTGCAGGAATTTGAAGATAGTCTGGCGTATCAGGAATTGAAAAGTCTGTATGAATTTGTGTTTAATAGTCAAAAACCCATCGAAAAATCAATGTAGCTATGATAGATTATACAAAAATTAATGAAAATAAAATGAAACACTTGTAATTTGAAAAAGCAAATGCTATAATCCACTCAACATATAGAACGTGAGATCAAAGAAGTCTCAATCGCATGAGGTGCGATTGCGGCTTCTTTATTTTTCGGAAGCATTTTCTTTGAATACAAACCGGATTTTTAAGGAGAACAAGGAGGTTTTCCCCTGAGTAATTGTAGGGGCGGCCTCCTTGTTGCATTTCTTTCCATTGTTCTATATGAAAAAGAATGAGGAGGAAACAAATATGAGAAAGAGATTATTATCCGTAATGCTTACTGCAGTTATGACGGCCGGTTTGCTGGCCGGTTGTGGATCATCTGCTCAGCAGAGCGCAGCAGGGGGAAACAGCTCAGCTCCGGATACAGCGGCAGCAGAAGCAGAAACAGATGGCGGTCAGGGAGGTGACAAAGTCATAAAGATTGGTGTTATTTGTTCTCTCACCGGTGGTTCTGCTGTCTATGGAGAAGGTGCACAGAATGCTGTCAATATGGCGGCAGAGGAAATTAATGCAAGTGATTCAGAATACAAAGTAGAGATTGTAAATGGTGGGAAAGTGGTAGATGATGCCACTGATTCCAAACAGGCTATCAATGCATATAACAGCGTGATGAGAGAAAACCCGGATGCCATTGCCGGCTGCTTTTTCTCTTCGGTAACGTTGCCCATCGCGGAGCAGGCATCAACGGACAACATGCTTGTTCTTGCAACCGGGGCGACCAATAAAGAGGTAACCTTAAAAGGTCCGACCATTTTCCGGGACTGCTTTATTGATCCTTATCAGGGGAAGATGGCGGCACAGTTTGCAAAAGAAAAGGGCTGGGTCAAGGCAGCGGTTATTTATGCTAAAGATGATGATTACTCCAACGGTTTGAAGGATGCATTTATCGAGAATGCGGCGGAAAACGGAATTGAGGTTGTCTATGTTGGCGAATGCACCACAAAGGATACGGATTTTTCTTCCCAGACCTCCCAGGCAACAGCAAAGGGAGCGGATTTTCTTTTCTATCCGGCCTTTCTGGATACAGTCCCTCTTCTTGTCGGTGCGGCAAGGGATGCCGGTTTTGAAGGTGCCATTATGGGCGGCGACGGATGGGATGGAACAGATACAACAGGGTTAGAAGACAAACTTGAAAACTGCTATTTTACCAATCATTACTCCTCGGAGGATTCTGCTCCGGCAGTAGCGAATTTCGTTGCCAAATACACAGAAAGATATGGGGAAGACAGCTTAAATGCTTGTGCAGCGCTTTACTATGATGCCATATATATGATGGCGGAGGCAGCTAAAAACGGTGGTGGAGTGGATTCCGCCTCATTGGTCAAGGGGATGACTGGAATGACATTTACCGGTGTAGGAGGAACATTTACTCTTGATGAAAATGGAGATCCGAAAAAATCTGTCGCCATCAATACTTATGAGGACGGCAAAGTGAAATGGTATATGACTCTTTCACCGGAGGGAGCCCAGGAATAAATTAAAGGTTTAGGAAAGGAAATTATCTATGGCATTTTCATTATTCCTTCAAAGTTTGATAAATGGATTGAACCAGGGTGCCATTTATGCTCTGATCGCACTTGGTTATACCATGGTTTATGGTATTATCCGCATGATCAATTTTGCTCACGGTGATTTCATCATGATTGGTTCCTACACATTGTTTTATACCATTCCGCTGATGGTTGATGCGGGAATGCCGGCCTGGCTGTCGGTCTTCTTTGCCATTGTTATTTGCGGAATCATTGGTGTGGTTGTTGAAGTGGTGGCATATAAGCCGGTCCGTAAGGCCGGCTCCATGTCCGCACTCATTACGGCATTGGCAATGAGCCTGTTCCTGGAAAATCTGGCAATGGTCTTGTTCGGGGCAAAGCCGCACAATGTCCAGAGGATATTCGACCTGCCTTCGGTCAGGATTTTGGGCGTAGTGTTACCCTTAAATGTTGTTTTGACCATTGGAATTGGTGTAATCATGATGGTTGGTCTGCAAATTTTTGTTAAGAATACCAAGATTGGTAAGGCGATGAGAGCGGTTCCCCAGGACCGGGATGCTGCTGTTCTTGTTGGAATCAATGTGAATAAGGTGATTACGATCACCTTTGCCATTGGCTCTGCCCTGGCTGCAGTAGCGGCGCTCATGTACTGTGCAAAATATCCCCGTGTAACCAATGATATGGGTTCCATGATGGGGATTAAGGCATTTATTGCAGCTGTTCTTGGGGGAATTGGAATCATTCCGGGGGCAATGCTGGGAGGAATTTTAGTAGGACTCATTGAAATTTTTGTCAAGCTATTTGCTCCGGGCTGGTATGAGGCCATTACTTATGCCATCCTGATTGTCATACTTTTGGTAAAACCATCGGGCATTCTGGGTAAGAATGTGGGCGAGAAAGTTTAGAGGGAACAACATGGTAAAACGGTATAAGATTTCTTATTTTGTTAATTTTCTTGGTGTATTGGCTGTCTTCGCTGTATTTATCCTGCTCTTTGAATCAAAGGCGTTTGGGATATCCACTCAGTATATTAAGGGGATTTGTACAACTGCATGCTATACAATCATCATGGTGGCTTCCTTAAACCTGGTGGTAGGCTGTATGGGTGAATTTTCCCTGGGTCATGCGGGCTTTGTTTCCGTCGGTGCTTATGCATCCGCCATTGTATCGGGTGCTCTTACGGGAAAAGGACTGCCGGATATTGCCTTGTTTCTGATCGCACTGCTTGCCGGCGGTATCGCAGCGGGAATCACCGGGATTCTGGTGGGAATACCGGCTCTTCGTTTGAGAGGGGATTATCTGGCCATTGTAACGGTGGCATTTGCAGAGATCATTCGTGTCTGCTTCTGTAATTTTCCGATTACCGGAGGCGGAAAGACGATGAGCGGTATCTTAAAGCTTTCTGATTTTTATTGGTGCTACTGGATCATGGCAGGATGTATTACGGTCATGTATATGTATATGCGGAGCCGGTTTGGAAGGACGGTAAAAGCGATACGGGAAGATTACATTGCGGCATCAGCTTCTGGTATCAACGTTACGTATTATAAAGTGCTCACCTTTGCGGTGGCAGCCTTTTTTGCAGGAATTGGCGGCGGAATCTACGCCCATTATATGACAGCGATGATTCCGACCAATTTTAATTTTATGTATTCTGCGGAACTGTTATCTGAGGTCATCATCGGAGGATGCGGTTCCTTTACCGGTTCCATTCTGGGTGCAGCGTTTCTTTCTTCGCTCCCGGAAGTGATGCGTCAATTCTCTCAATACCGGATGCTGGCTTATTCCGTAGTACTGGTACTGGTTATGATCTTTAAACCAGGCGGGATCTTTGGCGAGTGGGAGTTTTCCCTGATCAGGATCTTTAGTCGGTTGAACGTAAAAGACAGGAAGAAAAAAGATTGGGGAGGCGCATCGTTATGACCGGAGAAGAGGCGAAAATCCCTATCCTGAGGGCGCAGAATCTGGGAATTCAGTTTGGCGGATTAAAGGCAGTGGACGACTTTAATATAGAAATTGGCGAATCAGAGCTGGTGGGATTGATTGGACCAAACGGTGCAGGAAAAACCACGGTCTTTAACCTGCTTACCGGTGTCTATAAACCCTCCGAAGGTTCTTTTTACTTAAAGGGACAGTATATGAATGGGAAAAAGACGCACCAGATTGTGGAAGCAGGAATTGCCAGAACTTTTCAGAATATCCGCTTATTCAAGAAGATGTCGGTAATCGACAATATAAAAGCCGCCATGAATGCAAAGCTGTCCTACGGTCTGCCACAAGCCATTTTTCGTACACCCGCTTACTGGAAGCAGGAGGAGGCTTTGACCAGCTGGGCGAAGGAACTGCTGGATATGGTTCATTTAAACGGAAAAGAGGATTACCTGGCCGGCAATCTTCCTTACGGACAGCAACGCCGTCTGGAAATAGCCAGAGCCCTGGCTACGGATATGAAGCTCCTTCTTCTTGATGAACCGGCCGCAGGCATGAATCCTACGGAAACAGAGGAGCTTTTGAAAATCATCAATTACATACGGGATAAATTTAAGATCTCTGTTCTTCTTATTGAGCATGACATGAACCTGGTTATGAAGATCTGCGAACGGATCACAGTTCTTGATTTTGGAACCACGATTGCTGTCGGTACACCGGCGGAAATTGCCAACAATCAGAAGGTCATCGAGGCTTATCTTGGAAAAGAGGAGGTAGAGGCAGATGCTTGAGGTTAAAAATCTGGACGTATCTTATGGAGCCATAGAAGCCATACATGGTGTTTCTTTAGAAGTTCATGATGGCGAAATCGTTTCCCTCATCGGAGCCAACGGTGCAGGAAAGACTACCATTTTAAGAACTATTTCCGGATTAAAAAAAGCAGACAGGGGGGAAATCAGATTTAACGAGGTTGATTTGAGGAAGATGGAACCCAGTAAAATCATCAGTTTAAAACTGGCTCATGTGCCGGAAGGCAGGCACATCTTTCCCCAGATGACCGTCGAGGAGAATCTGGAAATGGGAGCCTTCCATGATGGAAAAGATATGGCTGCTAACATGGAAGATGTCTTTCAGCATTTTTTCCGGTTAAAGGAGAGAAAGAGACAGCTTGCCGGAACCTTATCTGGCGGAGAACAGCAGATGCTGGCGGTAGGCCGGGCGCTTATGTCAAAGCCTAAGATGATCCTTATGGATGAACCCTCTATGGGTCTCTCCCCCTTATTGGTTAAGGAAATATTTTCGATTATAAAAGAGGTGAATAAGAAGGGAATTACCATTCTTCTGGTGGAACAGAATGCCAAGATGGCGTTATCTATTTCTGATCGGGCCTATGTGATGGAAACAGGAAAAATAACGATTCAGGGAAAGGCCGGAGATTTATTAAAGGATGACAGGGTGAAAAAGGCGTATCTTGGACAATAGGAGGTGAAGCGTATGCAGGAGCAGAGTCGATTTTTTGCAATTGCGATTACCCGCACTTGTGGAAGCGGTGGCGGAAGCTACATCGGGAAAAAGCTGGCGGCAGATTATGGCATAGATGTTTATGACAAGAAACTTCTGCGGCTGGCAGCGGAAGACAGTGGGATCAATGAGGCTATATTTGCAAATGCTGATGAGAATACCAAAAAGACTCTTTTATACCGGGTGTCAAAGCGCATCTATAATGGAGAAATCATTGCCCCGGAAAGCGGAGACTTTCTCTCTGACCAGAACCTGTTCAATTATCAGGCAAAGGTTCTAAAAGAGCTGTTAGGCCAGGAATCCTATGTCTGTATCGGTCGGGCAGCGGATTTTGTATTAAAGGATGAATTAAATGTTGTGTCCGTTTATCTGGACGCGTCTCATGCCTTTCGGGTAAACCGGGAAATGGAACGCCAGGGGATTTCGCAGCAGGAAGCAGAACGTTATATTGGCAGACTGGATAAATACCGGAACTCCTATTATGTGTATCATACTGGAAAACGGTGGAAGAATCCGGAAAATTATGATTTGTGCCTGGATACGGAGCGTTTGGGGCTTGATAACTGTGTAGAACTGATCAAAGAGTATATAAGACTAAAATTTGGTGTGAGTGTAAAAAAAGAGGAGAGGTTATGAGGGAGCTTGCATATTATGACGGAAAAATGGGAACACCTGCGGAACTGATGATTCCTTTTAATGACCGGGTTCATTTTTTTGGCGACGGTGTCTATGATGCAACAGTAGGAAGTAATGGCAGGTTATATCTGATTGAGGATCATCTGGATCGCTTTTATTCCAGCGCAAAGGCACTTGATATTAAGATTCCTGTGGAAAAGGGAGAATTGGGTGTGCTTTTGACAGACCTTCTCGCCCGGGTAGAGGCAGGAACCTGCTTTGTTTACTGGCAGGTGACAAGAGGAGTAGCTGACAGAAATCATAGATACGATGAAACGGCGATGGGAAAACTCTGGGTTATGATACGTCCCAACAAGCTGCGAGATCCTGATTTGCCCATCAGGCTGATTATCCGGGAAGACACCAGATTTCTGCACTGCAATATTAAGACCTTAAATCTTCTTCCATCGGTTATGGCTTCCCAGGAGGCGCAGAGGCACGGTGCAGATGAGACGGTGTTTCATCGTGAAGGTGTGGTGACAGAGTGTGCACACAGCAATATTTCCATATTAAAAAACGGTGTCTTTATTTCTCATCCCAACGATAATCTGATTTTGCGGGGGATCTCCAAGACCCACATGATTGCAGCTTGCTACAGGCTTGGCATACAGGTTATCGAACGATCCTTTACCCTCACCGAATTAATGGAGGCGGACGAAATTCTGGTGACCTCGTCCTCAAACTTTTGTCTTCACGCAGAGCAAATAGATGGTACGCCTGTGGGCGGGAAAGATCCTGAAATATTAAAGAAAATCCAGGATGCAGTAGTTTGTGAATATCTGGAATACACAGAGAATAAGAGCATATTTGATTAGGAGCAAACGATGGAGAGAGCGGAACTGGAAAAGAGAAATATAGGCGAAAATCTGGACGCTTTAATGAATCTTGACCCCAGAGGGTATGGCGTGTGCCGGATTCTCTATGCCGGAAGCCGTGCCAGGATGGGCGAACCTTTAGCGATGAAGGCGGCAGAAAGATTATGTGAAACAGTGAAAGAACATGATCTGGTGTTTATCCTGACAGGATTTGTCCTTCTGCCACATAAAAAACCGGAGACGGATGGGATGGTCAGCGCTATGGTTTTGGCACGTTCGTTGGTCATGGCTTTCGGTGCGAAGCCGGTCATCATTTGCCCGGAGGATTGTATGGAAGCTGTTAAAAAATGTGCCGGCGTAGTCGGACTTCATATTTATGAAGATATCCAGACGGTGCGGGAGCTGCCCTATAGCATGGGGGTTGTGGCCTTTACGAAAAATCCGGCCGGCGCACAGATCGAAGCAGAAGAACTCATCAAGAAAGCACAGCCTGCGGCAGTTATTTCCGTGGAAGCGCCCGGTGCAAATGACCGTGGGGTTTATCACAATGCGGTGGGAGAGGACGTTTCAGAACTGGAGGCAAAAACCGATGTGCTGTGGGAAATGCTCCGCAATCGTGGGGTTTTAAACATTGCCATCGGTGATTTGGGCAATGAAATCGGCATGGGAGCGCTTGCTGATCATATAAAAAAATATGTGCCATTTACCGGACGGGAGGAATGCGTCTGTGGCTGTGGCGGGGGTATTCTGGCTGCCAGCAGGGCTGATTATGTAATTACCGCCACCTGCTCAGACTGGGGCTGCTATGGTCTCTTAGCGGCGATGGCTTATATAAAGCGCGATATGGAAATTCTTCACCGAGAGGAAATGGAGGCAGAATTGATGAGGGTGGCCTCCAGAAGCGGGTTAATCGATATGACGGGCTCCCTCCTTCCTGGTATTGACGGATTTAATACCCGCATGAATACCGGAATTGTAAGTCTGATGCGCCAGTGTACCGCTTATGCAATCCGTTATTCCGGCAATTCCGATCATTGGTTCGGATCGGTTCTGAAAAAGGGCTTTTTCACAGAAAGGAGCTAAGGAATGGCAGTTATGAAGCCGGTTGGAGATCGTGCCGTACTGGTTGGTTTTGGCGATTCCATTAGTGAATCCGTGAATCAAATGGTACTGAACTTATACCGAAAAATAAAGGAATCCCATCGGGAAGGAATGCTGGAAGCGGTTCCCGCCTTTTGTTCTGTTCTGGTGTACTATGATCCCTTGAAAACAGATTATGATGCTGTGTCAATCGCGTTATCAAAGCTTTTGGCGGCCATAAAGGAAGACCTGGAATCAGGGGGAAAGGTAGTGGAAATTCCGGTTTGCTATGGCGGCAGCTTTGGACCGGATTTATCCTTTGTTGCCGAGCATTCAGGAATAAAGGAAGAGGAAGTGATAAGGATCCACAGCAGCCGGGATTACCGTATTTATATGCTGGGATTTCTGCCGGGATTTCCTTATTTAGGCGGAATGGATGAACGTATTATTACACCGAGACTCCAGACCCCAAGAATCAAAATTCCGGCTGGATCTGTGGGTATCGGCGGAGCGCAGACCGGTATCTATCCAATGGAGTCGCCGGGAGGCTGGCAGTTAATCGGCCGCACCCCATATTGTCTTTTTGATCCGGAAAACCCAGGTGAATTTCTTTTTGGCGCAGGAGATTCCATTCGTTTTGTCCCTGTCACCCGGATGGAGTTTGACGCGTTGAGTAAGTCCCGAAGAGGATTGCGGATATCCGATTGACTAAAATCAGCTGGGCCAGGAAAAGAGGTGACGCAAAATGGCATTTGAGATCATACAATCCGGTTCCTTGTCCACGGTGCAGGATAAGGGAAGGTGCGGGTACTTTAGTCAGGGGTTTGAGGAAAACGGAGCCTGTGATAAATACTCCATGAAGCTGGCGAATCTGCTTGCCGGAAATTTAGAAGAGCCAGAAGATGCGGCGGTAGTGGAGTTTACCTTTTATGGAGGCGGGATTTGCTTTCGCTCTGACGAGATTTTTGCCCTTACAGGTGCAGATATGGAGCCTGCGTTAAACGGTCGGCCGATTTCCATGTATCAGCCTGTTTTGGCGCATCCGGGAGATATTCTGACTTTGGAAGCTGCTGTCTCGGGACTTAGAACTTATATGGCCATATACGGCGGCATATCGGTACCCCTTGTGATGGGAAGCCGCTCCACCAGTTTAAAATGCCGGATGGGAGGTTCTGAAGGAAGGCCGCTGCGTGTTGGTGATGTTTTGGAGAGCGAAAACAGTCAGGAACAGATCCGCCAGATGAAAGAAAGACTTAAGGGGAGGGCGGATTTTTCTGTAGGTGCGGATGAACAGTGGCTGCGCCGGTCTTCCACTCCCTGCCGATTTTACGGCAGTGAACGGTTTGTCCTGCTGCGGGCGACAGCAGGCCCCCAAGATGAGGCATTTACCGAAAACGGACGCGGTACATTTGTCAGAACGCCCTACCGTTTGAGCAAGGACTGCGACCGGATGGCCTGCAGACTGGAGGGTCCTGCTATTGAAATGAAGAATGGGGCTGACATCATTTCAGATGGGATCGTAGAAGGCTCTGTCCAGGTGACAGCATCAGGACTTCCATTGATTTTGATGGCAGATCACCAGACAACAGGTGGATATGCCAAAATTGCCACGGTGATCAGTACGGATATTCCGGCTTTGGCACAGCTAAGACCGGGAGAGGGCGTGACTTTTCGGTATGTCACGCCAATGGAGGCCATAGCCATCCGCCGAAAAGAGGAGAGAAAGCTTGGATACCTTAAGGAACGTCTGGTTCGTGTGATTGACGGTTAGGGAATATTTGACGGGAAAGAAGGAAAAGAGTATGGCAATGGAATACATAGACCGAAAGCCGGGAGAGATCAGAAGGCTGATTCGGGAAGGGTTTATTGATGGCTCCACAACAGGAATGTGCGGCGGTTATGCCCAGGGGAATTTAGTGATTCTTCCGCAAGAACTGGCATGGGACTTTCTTTTGTTCTGTCAAAGGAACCCCAAAGCTTGTCCTCTTTTGGAAGTCTCGGATGCAGGCAGCAGGACCTTCCCGCTGACGGCCAGGGGGAGTGATATTGCAAAGGATATCCCCAAATACCGGATTTATGAGAAGGGACTCTGTACTGGTGAATACACCGACGTATCAGAAAACTTTGATGGTTACCAGAAAAGCAGAGGGAAGCTTGTAAGCTTTCTGATCGGCTGCAGTTTTTCCTTTGAGACAGAGCTTTTGGAAGCTAAAATACCGGTACGCCAGATTGAGGAGGGGGTCAACGTCCCTATGTATAATACCAATATTCCCTGTGTGTCAGCCGGAGTGTTTACGGGAAATATGGTAGTCAGCATGAGGCCAATCCCTTACCGGCAGGTGCCGGCGGCTGTGGCTATCACGGCGGCGATGCCAAGGGTACACGGTGCGCCGATACAGATCGGCTGCCCGGAATCCATCGGAATTCATCATCTTGAAAAACCCGATTATGGCGATCCGGTGACTATAAAAGAGGGAGAGCTTCCCGTATTCTGGCCCTGCGGTGTAACACCTCAGGCGGTTGTCATGAACAGCAGGCCTTCTTTCGTTATCACTCATGCGCCGGGGCATATGTTTATTACGGATGTAAAAAATGCTGAATTGAAATATTAGACTAGAAGCGGAAGGAGCAGTGTTTATGCCGGTCATTGATTTAAACTGTGATTTAGGGGAAAGTTTTGGCGCCTATAAAATGGGCATGGATGAGGAGATTCTTCGATATATTACGTCAGCTAATATTGCTTGTGGTTTCCATGCAGGGGACCCGATGGTCATGGCGCAGACCGTAGCCTGGTGCCGGGCCTGTGGAGTGCGGGTCGGCGCTCATCCGGGATTTCCGGATCTGGTGGGGTTTGGCAGGAGAAATATGAGTCTTTCGCCCGAAGAAGTTAAGGCCATTGTCATATATCAGATTGGGGCTTTAAAAGCCTTTTGTGATGGAGCAGGAGTCCGGCTTTATCATGTAAAGCCTCATGGCGCCTTATATAATATGGCGGCCAGGGATTATAAATTTGCCAGGGCTATATGTCAGGGAATCAAAGCGGTTGATGAAGGTCTGCACCTTTTGGCTTTAAGCAGCAGTGAAATGCTTCGTGCGGCAAAGGAACTGGGCATTCCATATGCCAGTGAAGTATTTGCGGACCGGGCGTACCAAAGTGATGGAACCCTGGCCCCGCGCAGCCAAAAAGGGGCTGTCATAGAAGACGAAGATCAGGGGGTCAGCCGGGTGATTCGTATGGTGCAGGAAGGTAGAGTAGCGGCTATCGATGGAAGTGATATCTCCCTTCAGGCTGATTCCGTATGTGTTCATGGAGATGGGATAAAAGCTCTGTCCTTTGTAAAGAAAATCCGGAAAAATCTTGAGGCCGCCGGGATCGAAATAAGAGGATTTGGTGGCGGATTGGAGTCTTGATGAAAAAAGCAATGGTTTATGGTATACTTGCCTCCTTCTTTTTTGCATTTACATTTATTATTAACCGGAGCATGAATCTGAATGGAGGATATTGGCTGTGGAGTGCGTGTTTACGTTATCTTTTTACACTCCCAATGCTGATGGCCTTATTGTGCAAGGGTGATAAGATAAAGCAGACACATGATGAAATAAAGAAAAATCCTAAAAGCTGGATTCTTTGGAGCATAGTGGGATTTGTATTATTTTATGTTCCTATTACCTTTAGTTCGGTCCATGGAGAGTCGTGGCTGGTAGCTGCATCCTGGCAGATTACGATTGTCGCGGGCGTTCTGTTAACACCTCTCTTTGGCAAGAAGATTCCGCTTAAGAATCTGTTGATGGGATGTATCATCTTAGCAGGAGTATTTATCGTACAGTTTGAAGACGCAGGGCAGGTTGCACTACAAAATTCAGTTATGACTTTTATTCCCATTTTGCTGGCGGCATTTGCTTATCCACTGGGGAACCGTAAGGTAATGGAGTTATGTGATGGAAAGCTATCCTCACTGCAAAGGGTTTATGGAATGACATTATGCAGTATGGCGGTATGGCTGTTATTATCCATAATAGCCGTTATTTATGCGGGACTGCCAGGTAGGAATCAAGTGATCCAATCGGTGTGTGTGGCATTGCTCTCCGGAGTAGTGGCCACGGTATTATTTTTTAGAGCAACGGATATGGTAAGGGATCATGCACATCAGCTTGCGTTAATAGAAGCGACGCAATGTGGAGAAGTGATTTTTACCCTTATTGGGGCTGTTTTGTTTTTAGGCGATAAAATGCCGCCGCTCATGGGGTACGCTGGATTGCTATTGATTATAGTCGGAATGATATTAAATAGTATCGTTGCTGCGACCCGGAAATGAAAATCATAAAAATCATAAAAAATATTTTTTTGGGGCTTGATTATTCAGGCTCCTTCTTGTATAATGTGGAATACATCCTGACAACTCTTGTTGGGATTCAAAAGAAAACTGATTAGTTCTTAATCAGTGGTTCCTGTGTTTTTAAGAAATAGAAGGGAAGGAGGCAGTACGTTTTTTTACCAAATCTGGCAAGCAGTCCCCCGCCTCTTAGATGGTGGGATGAATTACAATAACAAGCCAGTCTGTCCTCATCGGACGGAGGATGGAGCCGTAGTGCTCCATGTCATTACGGGCAGCCGTCTTGCCCATGATGTTGATTGAAATAAGAAAGGAAAAATTGATGAAGCAAACGAAGCGGAGAAAAATGACAATTCTTTGCATTGTCATCTTAGTTATCATTCAAACAAGGCCGGGGTATGCCGCGTGGTATCAGGATGCCGCCGGTTGGCGTTATGAGCAGCAGGGAGTGGATCTGCGGGAAAGCTGGATAGAGGAGAGTTCCGGCAAGTACTATCTGAATGCTGCCGGGCAATTACTTACCGGGTGGCAGGTGATTCAAGGGTTCTGGCATTTTCTGAATCCAGTTGCTGATGGTTCGAAAGGCCGCTGTTTATCTGGTTGGCAATGGATCGAGGGATATTGCTATTACTTTGATGAGCAGGGGAGGCTGGTGGTGAATACCGTAACGCCGGATGGGTATCCGGTGAATGGGGATGGGCAATGGATGGAACAAGAGGTGCCGGTATATGTCGCCGGGGCCGGATATCGGACCAGCCACGGTGCCGGCCTGGTGACCGGGGCCGGGAGTGGTTCTGGTGGTAGGAGGAGTACCGGTGGTAGTTCTGGCGGTAACAGCAGTTCTGGTGGAAAATATAACTCCAGTGGCACAATCAGTTACGACAGTGAAATCAGTGATATTTCTGACAGCAGCGATTCCACGGCTGGCAGTATTGATCGTGGCAGCACAACCAGTGTCGCCGAATCACCATCCAATTTGGGTGATATAGCCAGCCCGTCTGAGGCGGAAAAAATTAATTGGACAATTCTCTTTGTAGACAGAGAGACCCATAATGTCACTTTGGCCGCCGACAGAAGTGGAAAAATGGCACCGGGGGGTGACATCACCGTCAACTTCCTAAGCCGTGTAATAAAAGATGGGGAGATCTGGGAATGCCTGGCCGAGTCACCGCTGAAAATTACCGTACATGGGCCAGGAGCTTGTATTTACTATATCGAATACGTTAATACCGGTTCGGTGCAACAGGACGAGGACCCCTATCAGGCAGAACGGGATTTACTGAACCGCTGCCTGGCAACGGCAAAGGAATGGGAAGCGGAAATCACCGGCGAAGCGGTAAACTACATTCCGGAAACCAGATTTTTTATCACGGATCAGGCTGCAAATAATCAGCGGCTCCAGACGATAGCGACCCGGATTAGCGACGTGAGTGAGTATGTATTCTATGGGATCGGTAAGAATTTTGAGCCAAATGGAATGGGTATCACCAGTTATCTTGGTGATGCGGCAGTATATTCCAAAAGTCTGGAAGAAGTGATCGAAATGGAAGAGGACATTTATTATGTCGTACGGTTTACGGTGCAGCGGGCTTATCATCCGGACAATTGCAGCCATAACTGGGAATTGACCCGGGAGAATGCCGGGGCAGCATCTTCTTGTGGTTTCGAAACCTGGGCATGCCTGAAATGTGGGTCCGAAATGGAGTGTTATATCGGCACTTCGGGTCAGGGGCATTGGCAGCCCGGCGATGTTCAGGTCCGGGAAATCGATGGCCAGGTCTACATGTTCCAATGTATTGACCAGAACTATTCCGACCGGACGGAAAATCACCGGCAATCGGCTTTGTTTTTGTGTACCAGTGTGATTCCGTCAAATATCGGCTCGATCTATCACTACGAAGAACAGCCTGACGGAACCTATGATTATGTATTTCAGCCAGGGCCGATCGTGAATTTTGGCATGACCAACGATTACAAGTTTTCCAATATTCGCAGCTGGCTGGAGGATAGCCGGGACAATTTTGACGACGCGGAGGAAATCAGCATTGGTGTCGATAATTCTTATATGGGCAGTACCGCTTCCGGCCGTTTCAGCAAACTAAATGATGATGGTTTGCGGGGAAATTATATTGGAAATCAGAAGCTGACGGGAAATCTCTTTATTTTGTCTGTTGATGAAGCATTGAAATATAAAGATTATCTCTGGAAGTTTGACGGCTCCGCAGCAGATAATCCGGAAACTCAATACAGCGCATATTCCAAAGCTTACTGGCTGAGAAACCCGATGGGAACGGCAGCAGATTATGCACAGACCGGCCAGGTCTATGTAGTGGATCTGGTAAATGGCAACATCCATTCTCAAACCGTCAAGCCGAAAGCTGGAAATGGTGTAGATGAAGAACTAAGCATAACCGGTACCGTGGGCGTAAGGCCGGCATTTGCGGTGCCGCAGAACTAAACTATGATGGAGGAAAATACAATGGTTAAGAAACAAACAGGGAGAAAGCTGCGGATGAAACCAATGAGAAAGCTGCGGATAACGCCGAGGATAAAACTGCGGATAACGCCGAGAACAATATCTATGTTAATTGCAGTCCTGGTTACCCCAAATATCCTTGTTGCAGCTGCCGCGCCGGAGGCTGCAAAGGAGGCCAAATGGCGGAGCAATATTCTTTCAACAGCAGCAAATGCCAACAATCCGGCCACGTCTTCCGATCTCCTTGAATATGATTTGGCGACAAATTCAAATCTCAAAGCGTTGTTAAGAAGCAGTTCTGTAGGTGATCTATGGGAGAACTGGAACGGAAATACGCAGTGGAGCGGTGATGGCACAGCATCGGCACCATATCAAATCCAGGAGTTGTCGGACCTGATGGGATTGTCAGAAATGGTGGCGGCAGGGTACGACTTTGAAGGTATCTGCTTTGAATTGACTCAGGACATTGATTTGGGAAACATCAACATTAATAACGGCAGCTGGAACCCGATCGGCTGGTACCAACAAAAGACGGAGCTTTCCGGAGCTGTCAGTCACAAGTTTAAAGGAAGCTTTGATGGAGCGGGCAATACGATTACCGGCTTAAAAGTCTCTAATAGTGCCTATACCTTGAATAATGTCGGTTTGTTCGGCGCGATGGAAGGCGGTACGGTTAAGAACCTGACGGTTGAGGCAGACACCGTATCCGGTGGGGACAATGTTGGAATTCTGGCCGGAAGCATTTCCGGTGATACCATTATTTACAATGTAACGGTAAGCGGCTACATTTCTGCCCAGGGCGATGCCGGCGGAATCGCCGGTGAAGTAGTTGGCAGGAAGATGGCGAAGTCCGGTACCGTCACAATTGAGAATTGCTTTGCTGATGGCGTGACGATCAACAGTCAGGGCAGTGGTTATTATGTCGGTGGAATCGCCGGTAACGTACAGTATGCCAATCTCGTAGACAGTAAGGTGCTTACTTATGACGGTGATGCCAGCCGGATTCAGGGGAAAGGATATATCGGCGGTGTAGTCGGCCGGATGAATAAGTCCAATGTATGGAATTCTTATGTAGATGGAACGGTTGGCGGCAATGGAGCGGCGGCGATCGGCGGTATCGTCGGAAAGTATGAGAGCGGCGATTTGATTCTGGCCCGCTTTGCCGGTACTATTTCAAAGTCCAATAACGGAACGGCCAGCCGGGAAGGCACTTTCGTAGGAACGAGAGAAAGCATGAACAATTTCACCTACGGCACCAATGCAAGCAACAACATTGCCTATCTGTTTACCGATCGTGCTTCTAAGGCCAAGACAGTTTTTGGCAGCAACATTGACAAGGATAAT
>Ga0153921_1000676_pt1 | contig 16944 bp, 17 predicted proteins | sample TSNJ005MetaG_FD_104691 | JGI IMG/M metagenome (GOLD analysis project Ga0153921, IMG submission 104691) | Attine ant fungus gardens microbial communities from New Jersey, USA - TSNJ005 MetaG | ecosystem: Host-associated > Fungi > Mycelium > Unclassified | place: USA: New Jersey, Brendon T. Byrne... | reverse complement strand
TTTTCGTATTTAACAGATAGGGTTGATATCTGCTGCATTTACTTGAGGAGGATTTCCCATTGTAATCACATCATATCTTACAACAATTCGCTGTCCGACACAGAAATGGTGGGCATGCGGCGTATTGACACGTATTTGTCTGTTATCTCTGGTATCTCTAACTAATAGAGAATTACGGTTTCTTTGAAGTACGACAGCTCTTATCTCGGGCATTTCGGGTGGTCTGGGTTCCGGCCTTGGGAAAGATTGTATTCTTTGAATGGAAGTTGCGGTGATCTGGGGAGGAATACTGTGCGTCATAGCTCCGCTGAACGTGATTCTGATGCGGTCACCCGTCCGAAATCGATTAGCCTGGCGATAAAAGACCCGTACCTCCATGTTTGTTTCAAAATCTCTGACTAACAAGCTTCCGGGACTTGTTGAAATTACCGTTGCATACATGGTCATATTTTGCCCCTCCGATGTTTAACCTTTTCTATGCATAATATGCATAAAAAAAGTTTCGGTTCTAATTTGGAGGGTGGTTTCTCTCTTCTCCTGTCAATTTTCTCATATTTGGATATATTTTCTGCATACGTTCATCGGTATAATGTTCATCTAAAAAAATTTCATAGGTATTTGCAGGAGGCTGTTTTTCAATTCGCAATGACCAGCGGTAAAGTGCTGAGACAGTAAGAGACAGATCTATTATTAGTAAAACCTTTAATACGCTTGAAAAAAAACGTCCCTGTCGAATTGGCATACGCTCAATCAGGTCGGAAAGCTTTGGATAAATAATTTTCATAAATACAATGCTTAAAATGCCCCAGAAAAACATATAGGTCAGGCTGGTCCTGCCGCCTCCGATGGAAAAAACCTGTTTACTATAATTCCAGGAAACAGTGCCGAATGCAAATTCTTGAAAAACACTGGCTATGTATTCAAATGCGCCTCCTACCAGGGCACCGCCAATAAACAGCCAACGGTCATCTTTTTTTAATAGCGGTTCAAGAATCATAATCATTACCACGGCACCAAAACCATAGATTTGACTGAAGGGGCCATATAAAAGTCCCTGCCTGCTTTCTAATACCCCTCGCTGAATCAGACAGTAAATGGTTTCTACTACATATCCAAAAACACCTCCTATTACAAATACCCAAAAGAGCTTATAGGGATTCAATCCTGACACAAAAGTTTTTAAGGCATTTTTCACGTTAACCGCCAATTTCTTTGAAATGCGTTTAACAGACTTCCATACTTGCCTATACCATGATTCGCTGGGATTTATTTGATATTGCTCCCAGAAGCTTCTCCAGGAATCCAACCAATTATCAAAAGCCTTAACGCTTAAGCCGGGAAAGGAACAAACAAGCCTTGCACGCTTCTGCATGTTTGAATATTCCTGCAATTTTTTAATAAGGGTCTCTGGCTTTTTTAATTCCGGAACCAGATTTTCGTCCGACTGGTTTTCATCGCAGATCTTTTTTAGATGGAAATAATTACTTTTGAAATCATCTTTCTGAAACCAGGAATAGTTCTCACTATATTGATCCAGTTTTACAAGACAATCCTGTATTGTTTTCAAAAGGTCCGTAAGTTTCAGCAACTCCGAAAGAGTACTCAATAAATCTATAAAGACGAAGGCTATAATCACAGACTTGATCGCACGGTAGTTATTCTTTGGTATCTGTTCAATTATCCGGATCGCCAGGGGGTGCAGTATATAAACGGATACCATTCCCAAAAAACCAAAAAGCAGGGAATTTTGCAGGCATATCCGCCCATGCAGATGAAAACTTTTTTTAGAATAGTCCCACCATCTTATCTGAAAAATAAATTCCATCAGCCATCCTGTTATGTATTCCAATACGGCGACCGTACATACGGAGAGTAATAATACCAGAATTGGATAGGCATAAAACGGTTTTGTAACCGTTAGGATTAGCACGGCTCCCATACCATAAACCGGACAATAAGGTCCTCTTAAAAATCCTTTGTTAATAAATTTTTTCTCTGGTATGGAACAATAAAAACTTGCGCAGATCCATCCGATAACGCTATATAACCCCAGATATAATATAGCTTCTGAAACTTCTATATTCCACATCTTATTTAGCCCCCATGTTAGTACAGCATTGCGTAAATATCATTAAATAAAATATTCGCTATTTACGCAATGCGGTACCAGTACTAATACATTTGATTTTAACATATAAAAAGTCACTTATCAAGTTTTGACTTTTTTCGACTTCTCGGTCATCAGCAGTGAAATAAAAATCTTAATATATTTAGAACTTTTTTACGCTTATACCATATTATATATTATTCCAAAAAGATATTAAAATGAATAGGAGATATTGTATGGAACTTAATGAATTTGCCAGTAATTATCCGGAATATTATAGTATGTTAAATGAAAATGTCAAATATCTTATAAGAAGTAATAACATGACCGGAGCAGAGTCTCTTAGGGATTGGGACAATATGGTTGATGATATTTTGAGAAATTGTGATCAGGATAACTATAATAATGAATATGATATGTGGTCAGTTCAGTATCAGCAAATGCCTTTCGGAAATTTTAGAGACAGAGACAGAGATAGAGACAGAGACAGAGATAGAGACAGGGATCGTTTTCGACGCTTCAATCAAAGAGACATAATCAGACTTTTGTTTTTAAGAAACTTATTTGACAGAGATCGTCGCCATGACAGACGATAAATCAGCAGTGAAAAAACAGCAGTGAAAAAACAGCTCGATATTGCATCAACTTTTAATGGTTGATGCAATTTTTTATCTTCAACCAGGATACATTTGGATAATTAATTGCATATAATAACTTGAGCCGTGAAGGCTTAATAAACTTTGGAGGTAATATAAATGTTAGATAGAAGACGTGATTGTTCTTGTAATCCTTCGCAGCGCCATGTTCACGAGTTTGAAGGCAGCGTGCGGCTGGCGGAGTTAAATGAAGATCCTCATAACCATCGATTTGCTGGAGTATCAGGACAGGCAATACAGCTCAAGGGTGGGAACCATATCCATGAAATATGTACAAAAACTGATTTTTATGAAGAACATTTCCATTTAATAGATGTGAAATCCGGCCCTGGAATCCCGGTTGGCGGTGGAAGACACGTCCACTTTGTGTCTGCCATGACCAATGTTGAAGATGGACATGACCATGAATTCATTGTTGCTACTTTGATTGAAAATCCAATTGGTGATTAAAGTAGTCTGTTGGTGAGTTGACTGTAAGGAGGACCCCGGGAACCACTGCCTAACTTCTTATGTGAGAAGGGTGCATATAAAGTGTGAGTTTATATATTGGCAGTCAGGACGCCAATATGGGAGGCAAGATGCTTCATGCAAACAGGGCAACGCTCTGGCGAACCAACTGCCAACTCCGACCAGGTCAGCGCCCAGGAAAGCCTGGGCGCCGAGGTCTGCGTAATCAGTTGTTTCGCCGCCGCTAAGGGCGCCCTTTGATTGTTTGCGTGAAGCATCTTGCCTCCCATAGTGGCTGTTCTTTGGCAGTTTGTAAGTTTGCAAATGCATGGTTCATCCGGTAACGGTGGCTACGGCGATTGACGATAACGCCGCAGATGGATATTCAGACCAGTAATTTGCATAGGAATTTAGAGAACATTGTACTAGGTTATGAGAAGGCGTCTTTCTTGTAAATTACTTGAAAAAACAGCGGCAGGAGGGCAAGGGACAGCTTACGTAAACAATTGGCAGGCGGTTTTAGCGTCGGCGGAATCCACCATTTACGAAAACCCGGCGCGACGGTTTTCCGGAGCGTCGTTGGTTGTAGTTAATGGTTAGTCCGACAGAGCGTTGCCTGCGTTTACGTAGGCTGTCCCTTGCCCTCCTGCAGCGTCCCCCCTGTGTAAATACTCACCTCGCACTATGCCGTATGCCGCTCTTCAATGACAAGACTTTGCACACCTTCCCATAACATATCCCCGTTTTTACCCTACTTCTATAAAACAGTGGAAGAATCAATATTAATTGAACATAATTCACTGCTGCACTCCCCGGCTAATGCCAGCCTCTGAAATTCTCTACGTTTTTCCTTCAACGCTCTCATATCCTGCTGAAGAGCATTACCTATAATCCCATTATCATCATAACCGCAAACTCTCACTCCGCCATCCCTGTCTATCCAATAAGAAAAACACGGAATAGAGCAGCTTTGCTTTTTTATATTATTTTTTTGTATACTAATTTCAGATTTTGATTCATTAGAACTATTTTCCGCCAGTTTTTCTCCTATATCTTCTCCAAATGCAGCAGGGAGAATCACTTCTTTTCCAATTGACTGCAGTTGACGCGCTGTATCTTTTATCTTTGAAGTGATTTGCTTATATTCTTCCGGTGAAATGTTGGAGATTAATTCTTTCGTTACTTCCTGTGGATCGTTTTGTCCTTCAAGAAGCATTAATTCCCTGAATTGTATTGTATCTATATCATTTTCCAACAGGAATTGAAACATACTCTCAAAATTTAACAAATTAGATTTTAATAAAATAGTATTCAGCCGTATATGCGGTTTTACTGTATTTTTAATTTTTTTATACTCAACAAGTGCTTTTATATTAGCACAGACACGATGAAAATCAGAACCTTTCATAATACGATTGTAATCTTCCTCACAAAAACCATTAAAGGAAATAATGACTTCATCAATCTGGTGATCGACCAGACAGGAAATAATCTCATCATTCATCAGAAGGGCATTTGTGCAAAAAGAAATTTGTGGGATCCTTTTTGACCTGGCATATTTTAAATATTCTGTAAAGTGAGGTGTTATCAGGGGTTCATAAGCACAAGACAAATACAACATTCTGGTGGTTGGTGCAAACATATCAATAATGGATCTAAACTGATCCAGGGACATAAATTGCTTTTTCTCACATGACCTTACCTGGCTGCACATAATACAGTGAATGTTGCAATAGCCGTTCGTATCCAGACGAACGATGTCTTTTGGGAAATGAAAGCGCTCGGCGGTGCCTAAAAGTATACTTCTTATATGATCATTATCCAATGCGTCATATGCTTTTTTAAATATTTTTAAACTACTCATGAAAATTCCTTTCGCCCAAACAGGTATTCTAATGGTAGTATGCACATCTCATAATGAAATATTCTATTGACTAAATCCAGGAAAATAAGCACATACTACTAAAAAATCGAAAGGATAAAGAAAAAGATGGAAAGCCCAAAGAAAGATACTTTTCCGCCACAGCATCAAGACAGACAGCCGGGAAAGGAATCGGAAATGGATCCCCGTCCTCAGTTTGACAACCCGGCTTATAAAGCAGCCGGTAAACTGCAGGATAAAGTAGCTGTCATTACAGGCGGAGACAGCGGAATCGGACGTGCCGTAGCCGTAGCATATGCGAAAGAAGGCGCCGATATTGCAATTTTCTATTTAAATGAAAATGATGACGCAAATGAAACAGAACAGGCGGTAACTCATATCGGCCGCAGATGTTTGAAAATTCAAGTTGATTTAAAACAGGAACCGGATGTGGCCTGCGCAGTTGAACAAGTGGTAAAAGAGTTTGGTAAAATTGATATTTTAGTTAATAATGCCGGTGTACAATATCCTCAGAACAGCGTTTCAGACATCAGTAAAGATCAGTTGTATCATACATTTGAAAGTAATATTTTTTCCTGCTTTTATATGGTAAAAGCAGCTTTGCCCCATCTGGGAAAAGGAAGTTCTATTATCAATACTGCCTCGATTACCGCATTTGAAGGGCATCCGACATTGATTGACTATTCAGCTACAAAAGGTGCCATTCTTTCTTTTACCAGATCCTTGTCTCTGTCACTGACAAAGCAGGAGATACGTGTAAATGCCATAGCACCGGGACCGGTATGGACCCCGCTTATTGTATCCAGTTTCTCGGAGACGGAAGTGAAAACCTTTGGCTCCACAACACCTATGACAAGAGCCGGACAGCCTTCTGAGCTGGCCCCTGCTTATGTATTTCTGGCATGTGAGGATTCCATTTATATGTCTGGCCAGGTGCTTCATATCAATGGCGGTATGATTATCAATTAATAATCTTCTGAAATAGCTTTCTATGATAACGAAAATTCATAGAGAGCTATTTTAATATTTAATAAAATTCATATAAGTTTTCTGTTCCTTTTTGTAGAAAAATAGCTTGGGTTATGTTAGAATAAGGCAAAAGAAAAAAATCGGATAAGGAGTGGAACAATTTGACAAAAAAACAATTACTGAAAATAGCAGCCCTAAATGGTTTTATTGTAATTGTAAACATCCTGTTATTATCAGAAGGGTTTTTAAATTTATTATCAAGTGATAATATTATTCTAAAGGCAATTGGAATCGCTGTCATAGTTATGAGTGTTTTACTTTTCGGCTATGGAAATTACAGCCTGTTGAAACCCCAGGAAACAAAAATATATAAAAACAGTGACTTGTTAACCGGTGATGATTATATTGATGCTCTGGAAAACTGCCCAAATCAAAAAATATTCAGAAATGAGCTGGACAAAGGAATAAAGCAGATGGAAAAAATCCGCAAAAAGTCCGAGTTATTGAAAGTGATTCTTTTGCAGTATTTCACAGAAGGTGAAATGACATATCATAGATTTCAGAACGTGATTGCCGGGGTCGAAACGGTGTTCTTTAGAAATATCAAAAAAGTAATTAACCGGATTACTATTTTTGATGCTCAGACATATAGGGAACAAAAAAAAGGACAGGATGTATCAGCAGATTATGATATCTGCCGGCAGCATATGGAATATATCAATCAATCCCTTATTCAGAACGACCTGCTGCTCAGGAAAGTAGATGATTTGATATTGGAAGTGTCTAAATTGGATGAAATGAAAGAATCAGCATTGGAAGAATTGCCTGCAATTCAGGAAATCGACCAATTGATAGAAGAAACAAAGTATTATCAATAGAATAAGAGGAGGAACTATTATGAAAGTGAAAAATATCGTCATTATTGCTGCAATTGGAGTAGTCGTTGCGCTGCTGATTATCGGTGGAACTTTGCTCACACAAAATATTGGAAAGTCAGATGATGTAATATCCGAAGAAAGTGCAAACAAAAAGATGGAGAAGATGATAAATAAAATCAGCCCCAAAAGTGTAGCACCCCAAAAAGAAGCAGTAGAATTGGAGACCACGGCACCGGAAGATGAATTGCCGGACATTAATACCTATCCGTTAGGTGTGACCGGCAATACCGAATTGAATATAGAAATCTTATCGTCACCGGAAAAAGCCGGAGATGGCACAGATGGATGGTTAATCGAAGTGGCAGAGAGTTTTAACAAGGAAGGCTATGAGATAGACGGAAAAAAAGCGTCCATATCAATCCGCAAATTCGACTCCGGAACCATGGTAGAATACATTTCTTCTGGAAAATACATACCGGATGCCATTTCGCCGTCAAATGTATATTGGGGCAAAATGCTGGAAGCAGACGGCATCCAGATGGAACAAATGACAGACAGGATTGCAGGAAATGTACCCGGTGTAATGCTATCGGAAGACAAATATAAAGAGCTTACGGAAAAGTACGGCACCATAAATATGAAAACCATAACACAGGCAACGGTAGACGGAGAATTAAGCATGGGATATACGAATCCACTGGCCAGTTCCACCGGATTAAACTTCCTCGTCCAGACATTATATACGTATGATTCTGATAATATTCTAAGTGATACGGCAAAAGAAGGATTTAATTCTTTTCAGACGAATGTGCCATTTGTTTCATTTACTACTATGCAGATGCGTACGGCGGCAGAATCCGGTTCATTGGACGGATTTATCATGGAGTATCAAAGTTATGAAAACGACAGCGATTTGAAGCGTGATTATAAGTTTACACCTTTTGGAATCCGGCATGACAATCCGGTATATGCAGTGGGCAGCCTGGCAGCAGATAAAAAAGAGCTTTTGAAAAAGTTTGTGGAATATTGTCAAAATGATGATAACCAGGCTTTGGCAGAAAAATACGGATTTAATAAACAAAATGAATATAAAGCCGAAAGCCCTGAGTTTGATGGTGATACACTCTTAAAAGCACAGAAATTATGGAAGGAAAACAAAGACGTCGGGACTCCGATTCTCGCAGTGTTTGTAACGGACGTTTCCGGCAGTATGGAAGGGGAACCCATCAATATGCTGAAAAATTCCCTTATCAATAGTATGCAGTACATAAACACGGATAATTATGTTGGATTGATATCTTATAATGATAGTGTTTATATTAATCTTCCGGTTGGCCAATTTGATCTGAATCAGCAGGCATATTTTAAAGGAACTGTAAACAGCTTGATGGCATCCGGCGGAACCGCAACTTATGACGCAGTCACCGCAGGAGTCAATATGCTTCTGGAAGCAATGAATACATATCCAAATGCAAAACCTATGCTTTTCCTGTTAAGTGACGGCGATTGCAATGTCGGCTATTCCTTGAATGATGTGAGAGAGATATTAACCGCTTACCGTATTCCGGTTTATACGATTGGTTACAATGCAGAAATCAAAGCATTGGAACAGATTTCAGCGATTAATGAAGCCGCAAGTATCAATGCGGATACGGAAGATGTTACTTACAAATTGAAAAATTTATTTAATGCTCAGATGTAATATACCGACAATGTTGACAAGGAGGAATTTAGTATGGCATTTACGATGGAAATAGCAGATAAGAAAGTAATTGAGGAAGAAATAGCGGCAGAGTTACAGCCGGAAAAGGAAGAACAGACAGCCATTAAAGAAACGGCTGACAATAACGCCGCGGAATTGTTTAAAATCAATCTGGATTCGCTGGCTGAAAGAAAAGAGGTCGTTGATTCCATTGAAGGTTTTGGAATGGATGTTGTAGAAAAGTCCAGAAAGAAAAACGAATTACTCCAGGTCAGAGTCGGTGATTTAAGTAAAATGGGCAGTGAGAATGGACAAGTAGTCAGCGGTTTGACAGAACTTCAGCAGAAAATGAAGGAATTGGATCCCTCAATCATTGAGTTTGGCAAAGGAGGCATACTGGGTAAGCTTATAAATCCGATACGGAACTATTTTGCAAAATATCAGAAAGCGGATGCGGTAATAGACGATATTATGAAGTCGCTGGAAAAAGGGAAAAATATTTTAAAAAGAGATAACACGACTCTGGAAAGTGAACAGGTTTCCATGCGTGTATTGACGAAAAAATTAAACAGTAATATTGAACTGGGATTGCAGATGGATGAATCCATGTCGGCAGCCATTGCTCAGGCGAAAGTGGAGGGCATAGATGAGGAGCGTATTAAATTTGTGGAAGAAGAAATCCAGTATCCGCTTCGTCAGCGTATTATGGATTTTCAACAGCTCCTTGCAGTTAATCAGCAGGGTATCGTTGCAATGGAAATTTTGATACGGAATAATAAGGAGTTGATCCGCGCAGTTGAAAGAGCACAGAATGTTACCATTTCCGCATTGCGTGTAGCCGTTACTGTGGCCTCCGCTCTTTACAACCAGAAAATTGTATTGGAAAAAGTTGAGGCATTGAATAAAACCACAAGTTCGATGATCAGCAGTACAGCGAGAATGCTGAAAGAGCAAGGCGCACAGATTCACCAGCAATCGTCTTCTGCGAATATTTCAATAGAAGATTTGAAATCAGCATTTACCGATACTTTTGAGGCTTTTGACCAGATATCCACATTTAAACAGGAAGCATTACCACAGATGAGGATTGCCATTGATGAACTGAAAGAATTGACAACCGATGGGGAAAAGAAATTACAGCAATTGGAGAAAGCGCCAAATATCTGAGAAGATTTAAGAATTCCGTTTATAAAGAGAATTTAACAAAAGAAAGACGAAAGGGATATATAAATGAACGTTTTGTTTTTTTTAACGCCGAAAAGTGATGTGGCGTATTTGTACGAAGATTATTCTCTTCGTCAGACACTGGAAAAAATGAAGCATTATCGCTATAGTGCCATACCGATTATCAATCGCCAGGGAAATTATATTGGAACGATTACGGAAGGTGATTTGCTTTGGAGCATTAAAGATGAATATTCATTAAATATACATAATGCTGAGGAGATATTTTTAAAACAGATTGAGCGTCACCGCAACAACAATCCTGTTAATGTGAATTGTGAAATTGAAGATTTGATTTTGACATCCATGAATCAGAATTTTGTGCCTGTGATTGATGATAATAATATTTTTATTGGAATTATAACAAGAAAAGATATCATTCAATATTGTTATAATCGATGTAAAAAAACATTAGAGTAAGGCAGTTAAGAAAATTGTAATAGTGAGATGACTTATTGACAAAAAATATAATAATTGATAGAATGTTTTTAATTCTTATAGAAAGCAGGAAAAGTTACTATGAAAAAAAGAGTATTGTCTATGCTGGTGGACAACACATCGGGTGTTCTAAGCCGTGTATCAGGTTTATTCAGCAGGCGCGGTTACAATATTGACAGCTTAACGGTAGGCGTTACTACGGATCCCCGATATTCCAGGATGACGGTTGTAGTCAACGGTGATGACCTGATTCTGGACCAGATTACGAAACAACTGGAAAAGCTTGTGGATGTAGTAGATATCAAGACGCTGCTGGAAGGCGAAAGTGTGGAACGTGAACTGATTCTGTTAAAAGTACGTGCGGATGCGGAAGACCGACAGGCAATTATCGCAGTTTCAGATGTTTTCAGAGCGAAAATCGTGGATGTGGCAATTGATTCCCTGATCATTGAATTAACCGGAAATCAGACAAAGCTGGATGCATATATCAGACTGCTGGAAGGTTATGAGATCCTGGAACTTGCCCGGACAGGAATAACAGGGTTATCACGTGGTGCGGAAGATGTCCGGTATCTTTAATGAATGTGTATTTGTGTTTAGAACTAATAAATACATAGGTACGCTAGAGGCTTTTAAACCTTTAACATAATAAAAAACTTTGGAGGAATTTAGAATGGCAGCAAAAATTTATTATCAGGAAGATTGTAACCTTTCATTATTAGAAGGGAAAACCATTGCCGTAATCGGATATGGAAGTCAGGGACACGCACATGCTTTAAACGCAAAAGAATCCGGATGCAATGTAGTCATCGGTCTCTATGAAGGAAGTAAATCATGGAAAAAGGCCGAGGAACAGGGATTTGAAGTTTATACTGCGGCAGATGCAGCAAAGAAAGCCGATATTATCATGATTTTGATCAACGATGAGAAGCAGGCAGCAATGTACAAAGAATCCATCGAGCCAAATCTGGAAGAAGGCAATATGCTCATGTTTGCTCATGGGTTTGCAATCCACTTCGGACAGATCGTTGCTCCGAAAGGCGTGGATGTAACGATGATCGCACCAAAAGGACCCGGACATACCGTAAGGGGTCAGTATCAGGAAGGCAAAGGCGTTCCATGTCTGGTTGCCGTACATCAGGATGAGAGCGGTAAAGCATTGGATAAGGCATTGGCTTACGCATTGGCCATTGGCGGAGCAAGAGCAGGCGTTCTTCAGACTACGTTCCGTGAAGAGACCGAGACAGACTTGTTTGGTGAGCAGGCAGTTCTTTGCGGTGGTGTAACCGCTTTGATGAAGGCTGGCTTTGAGACTCTGGTAGAAGCCGGATATGAGCCGGAAAGTGCTTACTTTGAGTGTATCCATGAAATGAAATTAATCGTTGATTTGATTTTTCAGAGCGGTTTTGAAGGAATGAGATATTCTATCTCCAATACTGCTGAATATGGAGATTATATTACCGGCCCTAAAATTATCACGGATGAAACAAAGAAAGCCATGAAACAAGTACTCAAAGACATTCAGGAAGGTGTGTTTGCACGTAACTGGTTATTAGAGAATCAGGTTGGATGCCCTAGTTTTAAGGCTAAAAGAAAACAGGAAGCTTCTCATCAGCTGGAAGAGGTGGGAGCAGAGCTTCGTAAGTTATATAGCTGGAATAATGAAAATAAATTATTAGATAATTAATCAATATCAGATAATTAAATGGAAACCTGCGTGATATCAATGAAATCTTGATTGGTATCAGCAGGTTTTTCTGGCATTAAGGATAAATTGTAGATTCATAAAGCGCTATAAATTTTTTCACAGCATCATTTTGCTGACCTGCAAGTTGATAAGCAAAGCCAACTTCACGTTTATGAATCGGCACATTTAAAGGTATTTCCAGAAGTTCACCGCTCTCCAGTTCATTTTTCACGAATTCCCTGATGACGCATGCAATTCCAAGGCTGATTTTAGAGAATTCAATTAACAGGTCCATCGTTGTAATTTCCAACAGATTGTTTGAACTGATATGATTTTCCTGAAGATAATCATCAATATATTGACGCGTAATATTTCCTTTATCCAGAAGCATTAAAGTTGCAGAATGAAAAATATTCTGATTTGATGTATTAGAACGCAGGTTCAGATTATCAATATAGTCTTTGGTTGCTACGAATATATCTTCGATTTCACCAAGAGAATGGAACACAAGTGTACCAAGGCTTTCAGGTTTTCCGATAAGTCCAATATCGACCTGTCCGTTTTTCAAAAGCTGCAGTGTATGATTGGTGGACTGGCATTCGATGGAAATGCGGATATGAGGATGCTGCCTGATAAATTTTTGAAGATAAGGCAGCAATAAATATTTACATAAAGCAGTACTCACTCCGATGCGTATATGTCCTATACCCAACTCTGTAATTTGACGCAACCGTTCTTCGCCAAGCGAGAGAGAATCAAAGGCTGTTTTTACATAGGCATAGAGCAAGCTGCCCTCCTCCGTCAACTGTACTCCCCTGGAGTTTCTATAAAACAAGATTATCCCCAATGCGTCTTCCAGCTTTTTTATTGCCTTACTGATGGCAGGCTGGCTGATATAAAGGCGGTCTGCCGCTTTTGAGATATTACCTTCTTCGGCTACAGTATAGAAAATTTTATATTGTGATAAATTGTGTTCCATATAATTGACTCCATAACTATAAGTTATTTTAAATATGATTAATATGTATTTCTATTATATCTGGTCCTGTGATATAATGCAAATATTAAATGGTATTGGAGGAATGAAAATGAAAGGAATGACAATGACACAAAAGATCCTGGCAGCCCATGCGGGACTTCCATATGTGGAGGCAGGACAGCTTATTGAAGCAGATTTGGATCTGGTGCTTGGAAATGATATTACCTCACCGGTGGCGATTCACGAAATGGAAAAAATAAATGGAGAAGCAGTATTTGACAAGGATAAAATTGCCCTGGTAATGGACCATTTTATTCCAAATAAAGATATCAAATCAGCAGAGCATTGTAAATGTGTACGTCAGTTTGCATGTAAGCATGACATTACAAATTATTTTGATGTGGGTGATATGGGAATCGAACATGCGCTGCTCCCGGAAAAAGGTCTGACGGTGGCGGGTGACGTTATTATTGGTGCAGATTCTCATACTTGTACTTATGGTGCATTAGGTGCATTTTCAACCGGTGTGGGAAGCACAGATATGGCCGCCGGTATGGCTACGGGTAAGGCATGGTTCAAAGTTCCTTCCGCAATAAAATTCAATATCATTGGCAGACCCTCGAAGTGGGTGAGCGGCAAAGATGTCATTCTTCATATTATTGGAATGATTGGCGTGGATGGTGCACTTTATAAGTCTATGGAATTTGTAGGAGAAGGTATTGCAAATCTATCCATGGATGACCGGTTTACCATTGCGAATATGGCAATTGAAGCGGGCGGTAAGAATGGGATTTTCCCGGTGGATGATTTGACCGCAGCTTATATGAAAGAGCATTCCGCAAGACCTTTTGTTATATGGGAGGCAGATGAGGATGCGCAGTACGATGAAGAATACACAATTGACCTGAGTAAATTAAAATCCGTTGTTGCATTTCCGCATTTACCTGAGAATACAAAGACGATGGATGAAATTACCGATGAGGTAGTCATTGATCAGGTGGTAATTGGCTCTTGCACCAATGGTCATATTGAAGACCTTCGCTGTGCTGCGGCGATCCTGAAAGATAGAAAAGTGAAAAAAGGTATACGCTGTATCGTAATTCCTGCAACTCAAAATATTTATCTGCAGGCAATTGAGGAAGGTTTGGTTCAGACGTTTATTCAGTCCGGGGCAGTAGTCAGTACACCGACCTGTGGTCCATGCCTTGGCGGGTATATGGGTATCCTTGCAGCAGGTGAGCGTTGTGTATCTACGACAAACCGAAATTTTGTGGGACGCATGGGGCATGTAGAATCAGAAGTATATCTGGCAAGCCCGGCGGTAGCAGCTGCCAGCGCTGTAACAGGAAAAATTTCAGCACCGGCTGATCTTGGATTATAGGAGGATAAATAGAATGAAAGCGAATGGAACAGTATTCAAATATGGCGACAATGTAGATACAGATGTAATCATCCCTGCAAGGTATCTGAATTCGTCAGACCCGGCAGAACTGGCCACACATTGTATGGAAGATATTGATCAAGGATTTGTAAATAAAGTGCAAAAGGGAGATATCATTGTTGCAGAGAAAAACTTTGGCTGTGGTTCCTCCAGAGAGCATGCCCCGATTGCCATCAAAGCAGCCGGTATAAGCTGCGTAATCGCAGAGACTTTTGCACGTATCTTTTACCGCAATGCAATTAATATTGGCTTGCCGATTATAGAATGTAAAGAGGCAGCAGCCGGAATCGAAGCAGGAGATCAGGTTGAAGTAGACTTTGACAGCGGAATGATTTACAACAAGACAAAGGAGACTGAGTTTAAAGGACAGGCGTTTCCGGAATTTATGCAGAAAATTATAAAAGCAGAGGGTTTGATAAACTATATTAATCAGAAATAGGTCAAAAAACCCTCCGATGGATGCACATGATGCGCAAAGGAAAATGTCACTAAAGTGCCAGCGCATCAGTGTGCAAGAGTCTGACTTGTCAGACTCTTATTTTATTTCCAATATTCGATGAATAAAAGTATGGTATCTATTTGTCAATAAATGTTGTATAATGGAAGCATAATATAAAGTGGAAAAGAAATTAATCAAGAGGGAAACAAAATGCAAACGAAGAATCAAAAAATAATTTTAGTTATTTCAGGGGTATCCATATTATTTCTTTTGTTTTTTGCTTTTCAGGTTCCATTATGTCATGATGAATGGAAGTGGGGAAGTGAAATGCGATGGGAATTGTTTAGAAATGGTTTTCAAAATTATAACGGAAGATATCTGGGCAATTTAATAGTGATTTTTGCAGTGAGGAACACTTTAGTTAAAGTACTGGTAATAGTATCCTGCATATTTGCAACTATATGGATGCTATTTAAAAATGTGGACAAATATACCGAAGACAAGTATAAACCAATATTATATTTGATAATTATATTCATGGCACTTACAATTCCCAAATCATTATTCAGGCAATCCTATGCCTGGGTGGCGGCATTAATAAATTTTGTTCCGCCGGTAATATTAATCTTATTATATTTTAAAATTATAGAGCATGTTTTTCAGGATGAAAAACCGGTATATTCTAAATTACAGTGTATTCTTGTGATACCTCTTGGTATTTGTACGCAATTATTCAGCGAGCATACAACGATATATCTGGTGGTATTATCATTTGCCGTTATGTTGTATTCTTTTATAAAGCATAAAAAAATGTGTCTGTTTCATGTATTATATTTTACGGCAACTGTTATAGGGGCAATAGTGATGTTTTCAAATGAAGCTTATTGGTCAATGACAGATGAAACATACAAACAGTTAATAACAACGTTTACAGATATAATAAAAGTATATGCTGAACGAATATCCGGATTTTTATTTTTAGATAATTGGATATTAAATGGGTTTATCACTATTAATCTTGGTATACTGGTTATAAAAAACTCTGAAACAAAAAACAAGAAGTTAATTAATATTACTGCGCTGTTAATATGTGTTTTTTATACGATGGTAAGTACTATCACAAAATTAAACAGTGATTGGACTATTTTACAAAACGTTAAGATCAATAGTGTTATCTATACTTTTTTGTCTGTTGCTTTTTTTATAAGTACTATAATTTTAATAATGTTTAATATTGATGATAAAAGTAGTAGATACAGTATTTCTTTGTATTATATCTTAGGAGCAGCAGTATCCATTCCTTTATTAATAGCATCACCAATAGGAGAAAGATGTTTTTTTGCATCCTATATGTTTATGGTTCTGGCCGGGGTAAGGATGATATCATATAGTATAAATAAATATCAGCCGGTATTTGATTACAAGAAGCTAAACCTTGTATGCGCATGTATAGTTTTGAGTATTATGTTTTTCTATACCACTATGTTTAGAAGTATAGGAAAAATTGACAGATATAGGCAGAAACTGATAAAAGAAAATGTTTCAATGGGGGCTGAAGTGATTGATATACCTGAATTGCCATATAAAGAGTATATTTGGCTGACAACTCCACCTGATAAATCCTGGGAAAAATATTATAAAGAATTTTACAATATTCCTAAAGATACCCGGCTGAATTTTTATTAGATTGGGATATTGATGGCTGTCAGGACGCCGCTGTGAGCCGGGAGATGCTTCACGCAAACAGGGCAACGCTCTGGCGGACTAATCATTAACTTCGACCAACAACGCTCACAAAGCCTTCGCGCCGGGTCTGCGTAAATGATGGATTCCGCCGCCGCTAAAAGCGCCCTCTGAATGTTTGCGTGAAGCATCTCCCGGTTCACAGCGGCTGTTTATTCCTGCGAGCAATGACCAAGCGCGGGAATGTTTTTCTCCTTCATTTGGCGAAACTTTCCGCTGCCAGATATGATGAGTGCTCTTTTACTAAATCGCTTGAAAAAAAAGCAGCAGAGGGCGTGAGACTTCCCATGTCCTCTGCTGCGTACGTCACACAATCTAAAGTTGGCCGTGAATAGTAATGAAAAAGGTAGTA
>Ga0153921_1000673_pt1 | contig 16977 bp, 13 predicted proteins | sample TSNJ005MetaG_FD_104691 | JGI IMG/M metagenome (GOLD analysis project Ga0153921, IMG submission 104691) | Attine ant fungus gardens microbial communities from New Jersey, USA - TSNJ005 MetaG | ecosystem: Host-associated > Fungi > Mycelium > Unclassified | place: USA: New Jersey, Brendon T. Byrne... | reverse complement strand
TTCAATAAATTTATCATCTTTATGGAAACTTTGGATATGAGATGGCTTAAGTAAAGGTTTATCAAAATATTTTTTTCTTTCATGTGCTAACAGATATAATGCTTGCTTAAAACCGGTATATTCCTTAGTACGCTTATATCTCTCTGTATTAAGTTCTTTTATATCACCAATAGTAACAAAAGCACGCATATGCTCACCTCATTTACCGATTAATGTAACGATGCTGGTTTTTAAACTTTAACATGGTTGGAGTTTTTTTTCTATACTTTTTCTAAATTAAAATAATGAATAAAAATAAGTCGGATTTAATCATTTTAAGAACATGTACTAATTTCTAATATAGTGATAGTATTCGTACATATAATATTTTTATAAAAAATTTGGAGGAGAAAAAATCATGAAAATAACGAAAAACAGAATTATTTCAGTTTTGCTTATGTTGGTATTCGCCCTGGGTATTACAAAGAGTACCATGATGACATCCGCAGAAGGAACTCAAAAATTAAAAAATGAGGACATAAACAGCCGGGATTCCTACATATTGGTACATGAAGGGAAATATTATCTTTATGGTACAAGAGGCGAAGCTCCATTTGGTAACTCTATGGACGGATTCGATGTTTATGTAGGAGATGATTTGGAAAATTGGGAAGGTCCTTATGAAATTTTCCGCAATAACGGCGATTTCTGGGCAACGAAAAACTATTGGGCTCCAGAATGCTATTATATTAATAATTCCTTCTATTTTATAACTACCTTTGGATCTGATGACCGAAACAAAGGAATACAAATATTGAAATCTGATTCCCCGCTAGGACCTTTCGAGCCTATCTCTGATGGACCGATTACTCCCCCGGAAGTAGATGCTATTGATGCAACTCTATTTGTAGAAGATGGCATAACTTATATGTTGTATTCTCATAATAATACGGGTATTTATGCTGTAGCGCTGACTAATGATCTGACGGAGTATGATGGTGAGCCATTTAAGCTGTTTTCAGCTGATGATGCACCCTGGGTCCGCACAGGACCGTTTGGTGACGGATATTTAACTGACGGACCATGCCCATATGTAACAAAATCCGGAAAATTGATTATGCTATGGTCAAGTTTTGATTCAAATGGGTACAATGTAGGCATGGCATATTCAGATAACGGAAAGCTTGCTGGAAATTGGACACATGAAGAAGAAACATTCTTGGATGGGAATTGTGGCCACTGCATGATTTTCTCCAATTTAGAAGGAGAATTGATGTTAGCCCTGCATTCACCGAATGGTAACCCTGCACATCCTACATTTTTGTATATAAAAGAAGAAAATGATACCCTGCTTTTAGGGAAAGAAGATAATACAGATGCCATTAAAGTATCTGAAATTAAATTAAGCAGACAAAATGCTTCGATGCTGCTGAATGGAACTTTAAATTTGACAGCGTCGGTGCTGCCTTCAAATGCTTCCAATAACGCAGTCGTTTGGACATCAACTAACGATAAAATTGCTGCTGTAGACCAAACCGGCAAGGTTACCGCAAAAGGCATTGGCAGGGTTACCATAAAAGCAACTGCAAAGGATGGAACGAATGTTTCCGGAAGTTGTGTGGTAACAGTAACCCATGCTAATGCAAGTAAGGTTGCAGTTACAGCGGTTGGTTTGGCATCCAACCAAAAGGCAGCCAATCTGTACCTTGTAAAAGGCGGAAAAGTCACCATTAAAGGAACAGTTACACCGGCGAACGCAAAGCAGGAAGTGAAGTATACTTCAAAGAAAAATGCAATAGCCAGCGTAAATGCAAAAGGTGTCATTAAAGGTAAAAAGGTTGGAAATACAACTATTACGGTTAAGTCTGCAGATGGAAAAAAATCAACCAATGTTAAAGTACATGTTGTAAAAAAAGCAAAAACGGTAACCAATTTGAAAGTTGCCAGGAAAAAGATGACGGTTAATGTCAAAAAAACAGCACAGATTAAGACAACCGTAAAGCCGGCAACCACAACTTATAAGGTTACTTACAGGGTTAAGAATAGCAGCATTGCAACAGTAAGTAAAACAGGTGTCATTACTGGTAAGAAAAAAGGTTCCACAAAAATTACGGTGAGATGTGGAAAGAAAAAACAATTAATAGATGTTAATATTAAATAACAGCCATAAACCGGAAATCCTCTGAGCATTTCCGCTAATTATCTGGAATGTATGATCTATGCTGAAGTAAACGGGGAAAAGCTGACAATTATTGCAGTGAGACTCCGGTCATATATATGAATACGGAAAACAGCATTGATTTATATTCCTACAATCAGTCAGATTATGGGCTAACCATATAAAACAAATAGTTAATGTCATAAAATTCCTATATCGGACGTAATCGTATCTTGATCAGAAGAATTTTCCCTTTGATCTGTACTGTGATTTCACCGTCCATTCGCTCTGTAAGCTCCTTTGTAATGGCAAGCCCCAGTCCCGTGTGTTTCTTGGTGCGGGAGGCGTCAGACGTATAAAATCGTTCAAATAAACGCTCTGCATCCAAATTATCGGCATCAGCTGCCGAATTTTCAAAGACGATTGCCGGTTCATCCGCCTGTATCGAAATACGGAAATTGCCATCGCCATGAACAAGTACATTTCGGAGTAAGTTTTGCGCGATTCTTTTCAGCGCATTCACATCACAATAGGCATAAACTGCGTTACCCGGAATATCAATTTGCGGAACAATCTGTTTCGCTATAAAATCATCATAAAAAGTAGATATAACATCCATCATCGGGTTGCAGATATTCACTTTGCCCATATGAAGAGCGGTATGTCCCTCCACAATCTGGGTAAATTCAAATAATTCATCCATTAATGCGGAAAGTACCTTTAAGCGGGATTCAATAATGCAGAGGTATTCCACCTTCTTAGTCTCCGGCGTTTTGTCTGATCCCATCATTTGAATATACCCCATTACAGAAGTAAGAGGTGTCCTCAAATCGTGGGATATATTTGTAATCGCCTGGCGCAGCTCATCGTTTGCTTTTTCGCTTTTACGTCGGATCGCCTTTTGCTTTTCCAGAATATCGTTGACCGCCCCGGCCAATTTGGATATATTTTTGTCAAAGGTAGAGGTGGTAAGCTGTAAATTGGTGTTTGATTTACAAATTTGAGACAGCGTTTTGTCCAGTTCTCCAATATCTTTTTTCAGCATGAAAGAATAGGAGACGGATATGGCAAGCAGCAGAGAAATTATTACAATAATTACTATAAGCATATCCGTCATCCTTTCCTTTGTTAGAGCGTGTTTGAAAAATCATTGCACCAATCTGCGCGCCCCACTTTATTATTTGAGATCGCTCTTCCTGAATATAGCTAACCCTGCCACAGTACCGACTATTATATAGAATGCGCCCAGAAGAAACGCTCTGATGATATCCCCTGACGGCAATTCGCTGAAACCGGCCATAAGGTTTAAGTTTGTCACCAAATCATAATTAACAAGATTCTGCAGCTTTGTTGAAATCATTCCTAATATATAGAATATCATGGTCGGAACCAATAAAAAAGCGAGAAACAATGCGTTAATTGAAGCGGTCCTTTTGGTCAAAAACACTATGAAAACTCCTGCGCAGGCGATTGCCAGCATCAGCAGTGTCTGGATGCCATAAACCTTCAGAACGCTTATGAGCCAGTCTGTAGTAAAATTGCCGCCAAAACCATGCCGTACCGTTGCGACGATAATCGGCAAAACTAAATTCAGCACCTGGATAATGACAGCAAAAAACAGAATTGGAATGAGCTTGGCAAAATAATATTTTGTACGGGACACGCCGCGCGAAAGCACGTTTTTAACGGTGCCTGATGAAAAATCAACCCCGGCAAGGCAAATGATCAAAGGAAGCAGAAAGTAAACCAAATTACCGGTAGCCCCCGCCATTACAAATGGTGCTGTTATGCCGTCAGCCCTTGTGATTTCCGCCGCTTCGTCAAGTGCGTTTGCTACCATTTCGGCTTCTGACACATCTAATACCGGGTCTGTATTCACTCCAACAGTGCCGGTTCCGGCAATCGCCTGAATTACGATAAATGCAATAAGAACGCCAAATGTTATATACAACGCCTTGCCTCTGATAATCCTATAAAAATCAGCTCTTATAATGTTTAACATTTTATTTCTCCCCCTCTATTATTGTCTTAAAGTAATCCTCAAGATTATCGCCTATCTCATGTATGGAATTTACTCGTACGCCGCCCGAGTTAAACTGATAGGTTACCTCGGAGGGGTCGTCGAGATAATCATATATGCGTATTTCATTTTTCCCCACAGATTTGAAATTGGTAGTATTCAACGCCGTTTCAATAATAACTGCCGCCTTTTCCATGTCGTCCACGGTAACGGAAAGACATCTTTGGCACTGCTCGGCGAGCTGGTCGTTTGTGATTTCCTTCACCAGTCTGCCATTGTTGATAATCCCATACTTTGTGGCAATCTGTGAGAGCTCGGTTAAAATATGGCTTGACATGAGAACAGTAATTCCATATTGCTCATTCAAATTTTTAATGGTTTCCCGCATTTCTATAATGCCGATGGGGTCAAGTCCGTTTATAGGCTCATCCAACAAAATGAAGTCCGGATGTCCCAGTATGGCGAGTGCCAATCCCAGCCGCTGCTTCATTCCCAATGAAAAATTCTTAAACTTTTTCTTGTCGGTGTCTGTCAGTCCTACCATTTCAAGGGCTGTTTTTATTCTGTTTTTTTCCGGGATTCCATACAAAATACGATAGTATTCCAGATTTTGCTCTGCCGTCAGGCCAGGGTACAGGGCGGGCGTTTCTACTACACAGCCCACTCTCTTTCTGGCTCTTGTCAGCCCGGCGGCTGTATTTTCTCCGAACAGTTCTATCTCTCCGCCTGTCTGCCCGATCAGTGAGGTAATCATACGGATCAGGGTGGTTTTTCCCGCTCCATTTTTTCCGATAAGACCGTAAATATCACCTTTATGGATAGTCATATTCACATTGTCCACCGCCGGTTTCCCGGCGTAAAGTTTTGTGAGGTTACGGGTGTGTAAAACAGCTTCATTCATCTTAAAGCACTCTCCTTTTGGTTGTTTGAACTCATATTAAACAGAAAGGCTTTAAAAACCATAAATTAAGTCTTAAAAAAGTCTTAAACCTATTCATGCATTTTAAATCCAATACCCCAAACGGTTTGAATATACTCTTCACCGGGGTTTAATTTAGCAAGCTTTGCCCGAATTTTACTAATATGCACGTTGATCGTGTTATCGTCACCCATAAATTCATCCTGCCATACGCTTTCATAGAGATTATTTTTCGTAAACACCTTTTTGGGATGAGACATCAACAGCTTTAGTATTTCAAACTCCCGTTTGGAAAGGCTTGCTGCTTTGTTATTTATAGAGGCGTCATATTCATCGAGGTTTAAGACGATGTCCTTGAATATAATATTATCCTGAATCAAACCAGACTGCTTACGCCTGAGTTGTACTTCAATTCGGGCAAGGAGTTCATCATTGTCAAATGGTTTGGGGATATAATCATCCGCACCGGATTTCAAAAGCGAAACGGTAGACTCCTTGTCCGTTACCGCAGTTACCGCGATAAGAGGTACATCACTGACGGCCCTTATGTCAGATAATACAGCATCACCAGATTTTCCGGGCAGCATTAAATCAAGCAGAACAAGATCGTAGGTACCCAGCTTAAAGTTTAATACCGCCTCGGTTCCCGAATAGGCGGCAGTTGGCTCATAACCGTTTTGCTGTAACAGATCACACAACATGCTATTTATATCAATATCATCCTCAACGACTAATATTTTGTGCATAATACCTCCAAATCAACTATTCTTCTGCCTCTATTTTCAACTTATTCAGGAAACAACAGAAGGCTGCCCAATATGGACAACCTTTCCTTTTTACATAGTGCTGGTTTTTCTGTTGTCAGCCAACTTGCCGCAATGTCTTTTTTATGAAAGCGGGTGATGGGAATCGAACCCACGTATCTAGCTTGGAAGGCTAGTGTTCTACCATTGAACTACACCCGCACTCTCTCAATGACAACGAGCTAATTATACTCTGTTTTCCTCTTTTTGTCAACCTTGATTTTTCCTCGGGTGCATATTTTGATTTTTCCTCGGGTGCATATTTTATGATTTTTCCTCGGGTGCATATTCATATGATTTACCTCATATGATTTATTTATGATTTTCCTTTTGGGTGATATTTTAAAAGTGAAAAGTGACTATTTTAAAAGTGCAGGTTTATACATATTGGCTTGCAGGGCGCCACAGTGGCTGTTTTCTGGTATTGTTTAAGTTCCTTGCGAATTAAATCCGCATTGTTTCTATTCAGAGCTTAAGGTTTCTTAGTGGAATACAATACACCATAAACTGTAAGAGATATTATGGTTCGCGCAGTATATATTCTAAATATGCTTCCTGAGCCACAAATGCAGCCCCTGCTCTGCTGTTATCTCTTTCTTCCACCCGTTCGATGTGTAGATCTGTCAGTAAATTTTTATGTAGTAAAGCCGCCACTTTACTCACCGTCAGAGTAAATAATTCCGGAAAATCTGATAATATAGCACCACCAACTAAAATATATCTTGTATTATACATATACACAAGATTGCGGATTAACATTGCGAGATGCTCTGCCTGGCTATTTACAAACTCCAACGCCCACGGTTCGCTATTGCAGTAAGCTTCGTAAACTTGAGAAACCTCTTGAATGTCTCTTCCAACCTCCTGGCATTGTTCAACAAAGCTGTTTTTCGTTAAATATGTCTGCACACAACCCGTGCGTCCACAATCGCAAGGCCGCCCACTGGACTCCAGAATAATATGTCCAACTTCACCGGCTGCATTATTACTACCCCTAACCAAATTGCCGCCATACATCACCGCAGCGCCAACACCTGTCCCGATAGATAAATAAGTAACATCCTCATATCTGATATCTTTATGGCGATGGGACAGACCAACCAGAGATGACTTCATATCATTATCTACAAAAATCGGCATATTGAATTTCTGTTTTGCCATTTTCCCAAGTTCGATATCGATCCATTGAAATTGGGGCGCAAAAAAGACCTTTCCCGTATGGTAATCAATATTTCCGATACAGGAAATCCCTGTGGCTTTTATCATATCCGGCGGACAGGATATCTCCTGACATAAACTTTCATAGCCTTCATAAGCAATATCCAGGACTTCTTTTGCCGTATAATTTGTTTGTTCTAATTTTATTTTCTTGCAGCCGACAAAATTGTCAATAAAATTCAAAATACAGATATGAATATAATCTGAATCTATAGAAATACCCAAAGTCATCAAAGCATCTGCTACCGCCTGCAGATGTATTCCATTTCTTCCGACACTGCCATTAATTACAGTCTCAGATTGTTCCACTAACCCAAAGTCCATTAACAAGTCCGTAATGCGGGTAATACTGGTGGCACTCATCTTGGTTATCTTGGCAATATCTGCTCTAGAAATAAGAGAATCCTGATGATCACGGATAATGTTCAAGACCAGTTTACAATTATTGGCCTTCATATCACTTTGATTCTGAACACTTCGCCTCTTCAAATTACGCCCTCCCTTTCCTGATATTTCCTGTACTGGCTACATTTTATCATATTTGGATTTTTTATACAATTCTAAACTAACCTTTGCTTTACTTTTAAACATTTTACTTGTCTGCACCCTGGAATGGCCATAATGTCCATGGCAGTTTTGTGTATTGGTTTTTGATGCTTACCAGATCCTGATAAGTTGCCCCCGGTGTTAATGCAATAATCTGAGTCTTCGCAAAATCAACAATATCCGGGAATTGATAAGCCTGTTTGATTACAATGATATCATAATCCTCTGCGTTAAAATTTCCGGCTTTGCACTGCTCCATATCGGTAAATGAGTCTGCCGTTTCACTGATCGTAATATCGATGCTGCCAACACTCACTGTAAGTAAACCGGCAATTGGTTTTAAGTTGGCCCGAATCGGTAAATACATTAATGTTCTGCCTTTTGCTTTTAGGTTCCCTTGTATTCTGACCGGCTGCGACCATTGATCCACTCCGGAGCCCAGCATTATATCAAATGGCGCTCCCTCTTCAAGCTTGGACAACTCATGATAGGCTGCGGAATCATATATGGTCGATATTAAAATCTTCTTTCCATTCAGATTTCTCTTCTCCAGGAACAATTTCAATAAAAAGGTGTTCATTCCGGTTGCCCCTGCCGTTGTATTATCTCCGGAATCCGATATAACGACCGGGTATTCTTTACTATTACATGCCATTTCTATCGCTTCATCCGGCATCACCAGTGCACCTTCAAACTTAAACTCATGCCGCCGGTTATATATTTCCTCAGCAATTTTCCTCGCTTCTTTCATAGCTGTGTCATAATCCTGCATATCCTTCGGCACAATCACCACCGCCGGATAGGTGTTCTCTGTATTTGCAGAATGCATGGAGATAAAAAATGATGCACAGGCAACCTCTTTGGCTGCTTCCATCTCATTAAACCGGGCAATAACCGAACGCAGCGGCTCCTCTCTGGTCAGAGCCGTATCGCCGCACAGAAGCATGGGCAGTCTTACCATCGCCGGTTTTACTTTAATTCTTCTCCTCACAAAATCAACCAACGCTTCCGCCGTAACCCGATAGGTATCCTGCTGGTCGGTATGCGGCGCCGTATGATACGCTCTGATAATATTGGCGTAGTTGACAATATCCGGTGACAAATTGCCGTGGGGGTCCATTCCGATTGCAATTGGGATATCATCGCCAATCGCTTTTCTGATTTTCCTGAGCAAAAACAACTCGCCGCAGCCAATATTCTGGACATAAATTGCTCCATGCAGCTGCAGCCAAATACCACTGATTTCTACTGCTCTTACTATCTGGTTTACGATTTTGTCTGCAAAGTACCGATAAGTCTCCTCTTCTATCATTCCAGACGACATCCAACCCGCAAAAGTACACGGTACCACTTCCGCGCCGGCCATTTTAAATGCATTTACAGCACCCGAAAAATATTTCAGAACTTCTTCTCCTTCAAGGACGATAAAATCTTCTTTTTTCGTCAATAAGGGATTAAATGTGTTTGATTCGTGATAGAATCCGGCAATTAAAATTTTCATGATTATTCCCCTTTCTTAGAGCTAAATTTTCTTGTTTTTATTTTCAATGTATTTATCTGCAACCACAATAATAAGCAGAATTCCCCCTTTTATTAAGTTCTGAATATTTACATAAATATTGAACATACTCATGATATTAAATATCAGATTCATCAATAATATCCCGGACAGTGTTTTTATCATTCCGCCTTTTCCACCGGAAATCGCTGTTCCCCCAATCACAATCATCGGCAGTACTGACGGCATTGCATCTTCACCCACTGAAGGTGAACCGGAGCACATCCGGATTGCTAATAATATCCCTCCCAGACCAGCCATAAAAGAACAGAATGTAAGCGAAAGACACTTATATTTTTCGGTGTTAAGGCCATAGGCAGCAGCCACCTCAGCCGCTCCGCCGACCGCATACATATTTCTGCCGGTCTGTGTCTTTTGCAAGAAGAATTCCAATAGGAATACACAAACCAAAAAGAACAAAAACAATACAGGTATTGGTCCAACCTTTGCCATTCCAAGTTTCATCACACTGTCTGACATGATTGCGATCGGCTGTTCACCGGAAACCGCCAGCGCAAGACCGCGTACCGATACCATCACGGCTACAGAAACCATAAATGCCGGCAGCTTTTTATATGCCACAAAGTACCCATCTATGAGCCCAAACAATGTGGAACACGCCAAGGCTGCTGCAATTGCGATTACCATGGGAAATTTATCTACCATAATAGCAAATACAACACTGGAAAACGCCATAACCGAACCGATTGATATATTAATCTCTCCTGTAATCAAGGTCATTGCCAGACCTAATGCCACAATCCCATATGTGATCATAGACGCCAGGATCCCTTCTATGTTATTCATCGAAATGAATGACGGCTTAATCAAAGGTACAATCAAGAAGGCCAAAATGCTAATCATCCAGATTCGGTAATTTTTGAATGCTTTTTTTGCTATTGTCATTTTTCCGCCCTCCCCCTTATGCTTTCTTCATACGATTTGTATATAATGCCACCAATAGAATGATTCCTTTTGTGATGGTCTGTATAACCGTGTTGATGTTCATTAGATTCATTACATTGGTAATAAACCCAAGAATCAGAACGCCCGTCAATGTTTTTATTATGCTCCCGCGCATACCACCTTCCCTGTTTCCGCCAATAATAGCCGCTGTCGCCGCATCCACTTCGTATCCATATCCGGTAGACGGTGATGCCACTCCGGTCCTGGCCGTCAGCATAATCGCAGCAATTCCCGCACACAGCCCGGTCACTGCGAAGGAAAAGATTTTAATATTATGGGCGTTTATGCCGGACATAAAAACAGCAACGCGATTACTTCCGCTTAACTTTATATTTCTTCCCAAAGTGGTCTTCTTTAGAATAAACTCAAATATGAGCATGACGGCAAACATAATAATTATCAATACCGGGATCCCCATGATCATACCTTTTCCAATGTTCCGATACGAGGTTATACTATTGTCACAGTATATATTAAACCCTCCGCTATATGTATAAGCACAGCTCTGTGCAAGTAACATCGTCCCCAGAGTAGTTAAAAAAGAATCACTGTTGCTTCCTTTGATAATCCTGATCAATATCCCATTAAAGATTCCAAATGCCAGACCAATGACCAGCGATACCATCACCGCATAAAAAGTACTTTTTGTGGCATTCAGTGTCCCTACCGCAACTACCGCACAAACCGAAATAATAGTCCCAATCGACAAATCAAATCCGTCCGCGAGAATTACAATTGTAAATCCCGCTGCCAACACTCCGTTTATACTCACTTGCTTCAATACATTTGACATGTTATTCCATGTGAAGAAATTATCAGAAAATAATAATCCCGCTAAAACCAGCAAAATTAAAATAACCCAATTCAAGTTTTCTATGACAATCCGTCCTATTTTTCTGAGTGAATCAGCTTTTGGTGCCACAGTCGTCTTTACACTCATGTCTCTCCTCCTTATTATATTGCATATTCCATAACAGTCTGTGCTTTCTTATCACCATCTGTTAACGATGCGGTAATTCTCCCTTTGTTTACTACTAAGACACGATCGCTCATTTCCAATACTTCCGGCATCTCTGAAGAAATCATAATGATGCTCTTTCCTTCGCTTACCAATTGATTCATTAGAAGATATATTTCATATTTTGCACCCACGTCAATGCCCCGTGTAGGCTCATCAAAAATAAACACTTTAGCATTCGTATTCAGCCATTTCCCGATTACAATCTTTTGCTGGTTACCACCGCTTAAATTCATTACATATTGCTCTTTCGACGGTGTTTTTATCTGCATTGCCTGAATCATCCGGTCGGCAATCTTGTTGTCTTTCATCTCATTCACAATTCCAAGCGACAGCAAATTCTTCATATTCGCCATGCTGATATTCCACTTTACCGAAGATTTCAATACCAGTCCCTCGTGTTTTCGGTCTTCACTCAAATATGCAATCCCGGCTTTTAAAGCATCTTTGGGGTTGTCAATTTTCACTTTTTTACCATTTACGCTGACTTCTCCCTGATCAACATAGTCGATTCCACAAATGGCACGCGCTATTTCAGTTCTCCCGGCGCCTACCAGTCCTGCCAGTCCCAATATTTCTCCTTCCCGTAATGAAAACGAAATGTTTTCGATGACACCTTTTCGGGAAAGAGCCTCTACTTTTAAAGTTTCTCTTTCTCCGGGCTTCCTGTCTCTTCGGGGAAATTTATTTGTGATTTCGCGTCCAATCATCTTCGCAATGATTTCTTCCCTGGTAAATTTCGATAACTCGCCGCTGTCAATAATTTTTCCATCTCTTAAAATCGTAACCCAATCACAAAGCTGTGCAATTTCTTCCAGCTTATGTGAAATATATATAACCGAAACTCCCTGTTTTTTTAGTTCTCTCACTACCCAGAACATCTTTTCACATTCCGTTGTGGTAAGAGACGCCGAAGGCTCATCCATTAAGATCAATTTCGTATTTTCATAGGAAAGTGCCTTCGCAATTTCTACCATTTGTTTCTGTGCAACACTTAATTTTTCTACCAATACTTTCGAATTCATCGGATAACCGATTTTTTCCATCAGATGGTCTGCCGTCTGATATACCCGTTTCCAGTCAATTAAATTTTGTTTATTCTTGAATAATCTCCCCATAAATATATTCTCTGCAATGGAAAGATGCGGTACCAGATTTAGTTCCTGAAAAATGATGCTGATTCCCAGATTTCTGGCATCTGCAGGACTCTGAATGTCCACTTCGTTTCCGTCAAAAAATATAGCTCCTTCCTCTTTTTTGTAATTTCCGTTTAATATTTTCATTAATGTAGACTTTCCCGCACCATTCTCACCCACAAATGCATGGATCTCACCCTTTTGAACCCGCAATGATACATTATCCAGTGCTTTTACCCCCGGAAATAATTTTGACACATTTTTAACTTCAAGAATACTTTTTCCCATGCGCTTTGCCTCCATGCTGTTTTTTAAAATAAGAGTCTGACTATTTCCTATAAGATAAGAAAGGATGCTTTCACACCCTTTCCATTCATTTAACTTAGTAATCTGCCTGGTCTAAGGATGCATTTTCCTTGGTCATATAAGTTGGTTCTACACCATATATCTGATCGGCACTCTTTCCATTCAGCAAATCATGCATCATCGTCACTGCCGGTGCGGAGAATGCTTTTGGAGGACAGCCGATACATGCATACATCTGGCCGTCTATTACCATATTTACAGTTTGTGTAGAGGCATCAATTGTTACTACTTTGATATCCTTTCCGGAATTCTGCACTGCTTCCAGAACACCCCAGGCCATCTCTTCCCCCATACAATAGAACGCACCAATATCAGGATTTCCGGTAATCATATCTTCTGCTGCATTCATTGCTACCGCACGGTCCCAGTCACAAGATATTTCATTTACAATTTCGATGTCTGAATATTTTTCTTCGATTGCTTTCCGGAATCCTTCCGAGCGCTGTGTTGTATTATCCGCACCGGCAAGCCCTGCAATGATACCTGCTTTTCCTTTACCGCCTAATGCTTCATTCACTGCATCAGCTGATTTTGAGCCTGCTGCCTGATGGTCATAATCTGCAAAAAAGCAGTTTTCATATTCTCCCAACGCATCTTTCATATCAGTCATGGTAAAAATGTATATTCCTTTTTCTGCTGCCTGTTTTAAAATCGGCGCAATCGCTTTACTATCCACCGTCTGGATGTATAATCCCGTCACTCCCTGACTAATACAGCTTTGAACAAGATCAATTTGTTTTTGAATATCATTCTCCGGATTCATGGTAATGTGTTCATATCCATATTTAGCGCATTCTTCTTCTGCCGCTTTCGCCAGTGTCATTGCCCAGTCATTATTGGTAACCATAATCGTGGCGAATTTGATATCTTCACTTTTCGCCTGCTCTTCTTGCGTTTCTCCTTCCGACGGTGCACACCCTGCCATCTGCAGCACCATAATCAGAGCTAATCCAATTGTTACGAATCGTTTCATGTTCTTTTTCATCCTCTTCCTCCTTACACAGTCTTGGTTAAATAGTTTCATTAATAGTTACATAACTTATTTACTTTGGATATACATTGCTTTCTCTTTTGCCAGCAAATATGGTCTTAAATATCCATTCAACGTTGACATCGGCAGCACCTCTTCCGCTATTTCGATTCCAATAACATCCTTCATATATCTTCTGCGGTTCTGCAACCTGTCCCACATCTGCGGATACTGCGCTTTTAACTGTTCCCTTAATTCTTTATCGGCAAGAACAATTCCATCCTCCGCATTTGAACCCGCATATCCCGGTACGGAAAGAATGATATCCATCTGAAACATCATGCCGCTCTCCAGTATCACTTTAGAGTTTTCATAAAAGGGAGAAGACATCCACTCTTCACTCGCTGTTAAATGCCCCGGATTCAGAGTCCACCCATAGATGTCTCTGGGGATAACTTCTTCAATTAAATCATAAATTAAACCTGCTTCCATTCCAATTCTGATACTTGAGTACCACGTCGCCAAAGCCGCATAATATGGCTTTACTACTTGCTCTAAATAAGCTTCTTCACCTATCGGAAGATCTTGTTCCCCTTGTGCAACATAACCTGTCCTGCAAGTGAGACCACCTCTAAGACCCATGCTCATGGAAAACCGATCACTACATTTAACGTTGTTACTCCTTGGGGCCACTACTGCATTTTTGAACCGTTCGCCGGCTGCACAGATAGCCTGGGTCGTATGGGGCTGACCGTCTGCTGCCAGATTACCTGCCAGTTCTAATTCGGATTTTCCAGGTTCAAGTTCCTCCATAAGCCGATAGATACACCCCGAAGCTTTTGATGCACCATATTCATAGTGAGCAATTTCATTAGCGTTTACACAAGTCCTGGCTCCGTTTTGAGGATGTATAAACAGTCTTGTCATATTTTTTACGCTTCCTGCACCACCCAGAATTTCTAAAACAGTATTTACCAGAAAATAAGGAGTTTCAAATAAATAATCATTTTCTTCAAATGGACTGGTAAACATCTTCCATCCGGCAAGTCCCCCGTGCATTCCTTCTTTAATTCCGGCATCTTCAATCAATTTTTTTAAACCGCGTCCGCCTTCCATCGGCTGGTTCGGTAAAGAAAAGTATGGTACTTGAATTACTTCAGCCGCTATTCTTGCGTATCTGCCCATCTTCACACTCTCATTACCGAGCATCAAATACGCAGTTCCATCCTTATGCAGCACCAGTGCTGCCTCTTCAAACCGTGGCTCAAATCCAGTCAAATATCCAAAGTTTCCCCCATGCTCTCTATCAGCATAAATGAACAGGAAATCCAGATTTTCTTCTATCATTCTATTCATTATTTTTTCGTAATGCTCTTTCATAGTGATATCAGTTAAATCAATTGGCTTGCCCGCCTCTGTCAATGCCGGCTTTGGAATTTGTCCAAACTTTACATCCTTTTTTTTGATTTGCAATTTCGTCCCCCTTCACTCTTTTCTCTGTGCATCAATAATCATCTTTGCTGCTCCGTAAATTCCTGCATCCTCTCCCAACTTAGCTACGACAACCGGAGTCTTTTCTTTTTTTAATGATGCATATTTTTCATAATGCCTTTCAATCATTTTCGTTAGAAATTCACCGGCCTTTGATACCCCACCTCCTATCACAAATACTTGAGGATCAATTACATAACTGACATCAGCTAAGCATTTCCCCAAAAAACTCATACAATAATCCACAATGATATATGCGAGTACATCTCCCTGCTTTGCAAAGTCTACAATCTCTTTTGCAGTTAATTGAGGCAGACTGCGAAGCCCGGATTCAGCATCTGTAAATTCCAGAAATCTTTTGGCATTCCGGACAATCCCGGTTGCCGATGCCATCTGATCCAGACATCCCCGCTTTCCACAGTTGCAAACTTCCACTTCGTGGGGGTTCACAACAATATGGCCAATTTCTCCTGCCAGCCCTTTACTCCCATAGACGATTCTTTGCTTAAAAACAACCCCGCTTCCAACACCGGTTCCCAGCGTAACAAATAATAAACTTTGGTATCCTTCTCCTCCTCCTTTCCACATTTCACCCAGAGCAGCTACATTTGCATCATTTCCGGTCACCACTGGTATTCCGTTAAGAAGCTCTGATAGTGTAACTGTTGAATTCATATCTTTAAGGTTTAAATTCACACAAGACTCCACATAGCCATTATCTAATACCGGACCCGGCATTCCTATTCCAACTCCAAGGATGCGGTGCCGGCTAACTGCCAATTCATTTTGTATACTTTTTATCTCATCAGCCACGTTAATTAGAATTGTTTTTCCACCTGATGTAATATTAGTGGATCGGATACTCTTTTTAATAAGTTGACCACTCTGAGTGAATACCCCGAAATTTAAATTCGTTCCCCCTACATCTATCCCAATAGCTATATTCATCTTATTCATCCCGTTCTTATTTAATTTCTCCTATGATGTTATTATTATAGCATAGCTTTTTTTTAACGTCAATAACAATAATTTACAATTATGATGTGCTTTTAAAACCTCAGACAAAACCAAACGGTAAACTAAAAAACTGACCCTTTTTAGTCAGTTTTAAATATATAGTTATTTCATTATTCCCTTATAGAAACTGTATAGTTCATTTCAGCATCATTTTCAACTTAATCAATGACATTCTTTTCCCTCAAATACTCCTCTACCTGACTAAGTACATATTCAGCAGTATCCATTTGCTCCTGAGCTTCATCTAACGCAGCCACATAAAAATCATCATAATCACTGATTTCTCTTTTTCTTTTTAATCTGCCAACCCAGCATTGTGGGATTTACCGTTCATACTTTTTCCAGCCCTTCTGTATCTTGTCCTCCAACTCCTCCAGATTTTTCAGACCGCCCAGCGCATCGTACGCCGCAACACAGCATGCCCCCTGTGCTGTCGCCAGCTGAACCGATTTCTCCAGTTCATTCTCTTTAAGCACAGATGCAAGAAAAGCCGCAATGCAAGTATCCCCTGCCCCGGTTCCGGAAATAACAGCTTCGGGTACAAAACTTGGTTCAAAACCTTCTTTACCTGCCCAGGATTCCGGGGAAAGATTTAATTGCTCACACAAATCGCCAAGTTTCTCCGCCCCTGTTGTACGATAATATATTCCCGCCGCTCCACACTTGATTAAAACGACCTTCGCACCCAAGTCTATCACTCTTTGACCGAGCGGCTCTATATCGCTGACCGTTACAATTTCAGTTATATCCCTTCCCTTCGCTTTCCTCTGCCAGCTTTCATAACGCTTTTTATCAATCATATAGCACAGTTC
>Ga0153921_1000671_pt1 | contig 17001 bp, 13 predicted proteins | sample TSNJ005MetaG_FD_104691 | JGI IMG/M metagenome (GOLD analysis project Ga0153921, IMG submission 104691) | Attine ant fungus gardens microbial communities from New Jersey, USA - TSNJ005 MetaG | ecosystem: Host-associated > Fungi > Mycelium > Unclassified | place: USA: New Jersey, Brendon T. Byrne... | reverse complement strand
AGTCCCCTAGGGGACGCCATTTGCGGGAATAGCTCAGTTGGTAGAGCACGACCTTGCCAAGGTCGGGGTCGCGAGTTCGAGTCTCGTTTCCCGCTCCATATTCAATGAAAACGCCGATCAGCAATGATCGGCGTTTTTGTTTGTGCGCGTTTTATCGCAAGTTCGCCGCTTGAGCCAAACGCACTGTAGCCTCGCGGATTTCTGCCTGATTGAGTGCTGCAAAGCCCAGGCGCAGTGCATTTTCCGGCTGGTCCAGCGGCGAAAACTGTCGGCCACTGCGTACGACCAGCCCGTGATCCAGCGCCGCGCCGACCATCTGCTCGACGTTGATTTCATCGTCGAAGCGTACCCATAGCGCCAGGCCACCTTCTGGCTCCCGTACCTTGATTCGATCACCGAACGCCTCATGCAGGCAGCTCTGCAAGGTTTCGCGGCGGACGCGGTATTCCTTCGACACCCGGCGCAAATGCTTCTTCAGCTCCCCATCATTGATCAGATCGGCGAGCATTTTCTGCGCGACCGCATCGGCATCCCCCATCATCAGCGCGGCATTGCTGTGCAGGGCTTGGATCACATCCGTGGGTGCCACCACATAACTGCAGCGAAACGTCGAGCCAAGGGCTTTGGATAACGAACCGACATAGATCACATGGCGCTGCGAGCGGTCACTGGCGAGGGGCAGGTAGGGCCGCCCGTTGAAGTGGTATTCGTGGTCGTAGTCTTCTTCGATGATGCAGAAATCGTGCAGTGCCGCCAACGCCAACAGCTGCTGGCGTCGCGCCGCGTGCAGGCTCACGGTGGTGGGGAACTGGTGGTGTGGGGTGAGATAGATCATCCGCACCTTGTGTTCGCGGCAGAGGCGGTCGATCTGGTCCGTGCGACAGCCTTCTTCGTCCATCTCCACGGTGACCAGTTGCGCGCCGAGTTTGCGGAAAATCTCCCACGCGGGTGGGTAACTCAGGCGTTCCACCAGCACCACGTCTCCGGGTTTCAGCAGCAGGCTCGCGGTCAGGTACAGCGACACCTGGGTGCCTTGGGTGAGGCAGATATTCTCGGCGCTGACCGTCAACCCGCGGTTGTTGCGCAGCATCTCGGCCAGGGCGCAGCGCAAATGGTAGCCCGTGCCCTCGCTGCCGTAGCGCACGGTGTTGGAGCTGAAGCTGTTGCGCAATGCATTGCGGTAGTAGCGATGCAGGACGGCCTGGGGCAGCAAGCGGTGATCGCTGGTGCCGTTATCGAAAAACAGCGCGCCATGCCGATGCTGCAGTGCCGTCACTTGGGCGTTCTGGGCGAAATACGGGGCGACCGCCTGCGCCAGGATGGGCGGAGCGAAGGACTGTTGCGCGCGACTCGGCAACTGCTTGGGCGTCAGCTGCGCGTTGACGAAGGTTCCACGGCGTGGCTCGCTGACGAGCCAGCCTTTGGTCAACGCTTCTTCGTAGGCGAGGATCACGGTCTTGCGGTTGACGTCGAGCAACTGCGCCATTTCCCGCGTGCCCGGCAGCAATGTGCCGGGCGGCAATCGCCCTTCAACGATCGCGGTCACCAGGCCTTCGGCAATTTTGCGGTAGGACGCCTGGCCGTCACCCTCGTCCAGCTTGAGCAGCGGACGCCATTTACGCATCTGGACCATCTGAAGTATCCAAAACTGGAGGTTTTAATGGGCCTAGTCTAGCGCAACAATCAAGCCTCACTCACCCCGAGGTTGTTATGAATACACGTCATGTCATCGAACTGTTTCCCTCGGGGAAAACCTTTGAGGCCGGTGATGAGCTGTTGCTGGATGCGATGCTCGCCCACGGCCTGTCCGTGCCATTTTCCTGCCGCCGCGGTGCTTGTGGGTCGTGCAAGGTGGTGGTCGCAGAAGGTCAGTACCGGGCCAAACAGCTCGCGCCGGATGCGCCGGCGCCCTGCTATCCGCTGGCAGCCAATGAGATGTTGTTGTGCCAGAGCCACGCCTGCGGCGACATGCGCTTGGAAATTCCCGGCTGGTCGCTGGACTCGCCCGCGTTGGTCGTCGAGGCAACCGTGCTGAGCAAACGCGCACTCAGCCCCGACATCATCGAGTTGGTGGTGATGCCGGATACGCCCCTGGCGGTGCGGGCGGGCCAGTACCTCAAGATCCAACTGGTCGACGGCGACTCGCGTTGTTTCTCGATCGCCAACCTGCCGGCCGAAGACGAGGGGCGGCTGGTCTTCCAGATTCGCCAGGTCAGCGGCGGGCTGTTTTCCGAAACCCTGCTGGGGTGCCTGGAAGCCGGCGATCTGTTGCAACTGGAAGGGCCGTTTGGTGCCTGTACCTGGCAGGACCATGACGATGCGCCCGTAGTCTTGTTCGCCACGGGCACCGGCTACGCTGGCATCAAGCCGATCCTGCTGAGCGCCTTGAAACGCGATGTCGAGGTGACGCTGTACTGGGGCGGTGCGCAGAAGGCCGATTTTTATGACCGCGTGTTCCTGGACACAGCGGTTATCGAACACCCGCGTTTTCACTGGCATCCGGTGCTGGCCTCGCAGGGCCGGGTGCAGGAAGTGGCGCTGAGCCATGGGCATCCCTGGGAAGTGGCCCACGTGTACGCGTGCGGTAGCGGCGCAATGATCACTCAGGTGCGTACTGAATGCCTGGAAGCGGGCCTGCCGGGCCATCGGTTTGTCGCGGAAGCCTTTGTGCCCAGCGGCCGGTCGAGTGCGGGCACGGCATCGAAGCCGCTGCATCCTGTGTGGGAAAAAGTTGGTCCGCGCTACTCCCTGGACGGCATGCTGGCGGCGCGCGACCAGTCCATACGCGCCCTGGCGGCAATTGCCAGCCGCCTGCAGGTGGGCATGACCACCGGCGAAGCCCTTGATATGGCCGCCGAACAGCTGCAGGCCATGGGCGCGTCTCACACCTGGCATCCGACATATATTCGTTTCGGCGACGATACCGTTCGCCCACCCCGCGAAGGTATTGATCGTCAACGCAGGCTGCGCGCCACCGATATTGCCGTGGTCGACCTGGGCCCGGTGTGGGACGGCTACGAGGGCGACTATGGCGATACCTTTGTATTCGGTGACTCACCGTTGCACCTGGCATGCAGGACGGCCCTGCACGAGGTGTTCGATGCAACCCGCGACGCCTGGTTACGGGGCCTCACCGGTCGCGAACTGTATGACTTTGCCGAGCAGAGTGCGGTGTCAAAAGGCTGGAGGTTGGCGCGCAATCTCGCGGGGCATCGCCTCGCGGATTTCCCCCACGCGTTGTTCGAGTGCAAGGACCTGGCGGCCCTGGAAATCCCGCCGAGTGAAATGGCCTGGGTCCTGGAGATCCAGCTGTGCCATCCCACGGAGCCGGTCGGTGGTTTTTTCGAGGATATGTTGATGCTGCAAGCCTGAAGAGCCCGCCATTGCGGCGGGCTCCTTTGGATCAGAGCTTCGGCAGCTGGCCGATACGGCTCATCATTTCGGTGACGATCTGCAGGTCCAGCAGGAACTGGTCGACGGTCTTGAACTCGTTGTCGGTGTGCCCGGTGTACTTCACTTCCGGGCGCGCCAGGCCGAATTGCACGCCATTGGGCAGTTCGTGCACCGAGGTCGCGCCGGCCGAGGTGCCGAACTTGTGCTCCATGCCCAGGTTTTCGCTGGCGACGGCCAACAAAGCCTTGACCCATTCACCTTCCGGGTTGCGGTACATCGGTTCGGCGACCGAGTAGGTGAAGTCCACCTTGACCTTGGATTGCTTGTCCCAGGCATTCAGCTTGTCGGCAATCTCGGCCTTGAGTTTCTCCGGCGACTTGCCCTTCGGCACGCGCAGGTTCACCGCCAGCTTGAAGGCCTTGTCATCCAGGCCGACAAAGGTCAGCGAGGTGGTCAACGGGCCCATGAAATCATCCGAGAAGCCCACGCCCAATTTGCCGCCGAGGTAATCCAGGCCCCAGTTGTCGGACGCATAACGCGCCGCGTCGGTGATGTGGTTGTGCTTGAGGGCAATCTTGCCGTCGACGCTGTGGATCAGCTCCAGCATACGCGCGACCGGGTTGACCCCGGACTCGGGTTCGGAGGAGTGAGCGGACACGCCGGTGACAGTCAGCTTGACGTTTTTGCCGTCGACCTTGGCGGCCACTGCAAAATCACCGCCGTTGAGCTTGGCGTATTCAGTCCCGGCCTTTTGCAGGCTGGCGGCCAGCTCGGCCGGTTTGTCGCTGACGAAGGTCGCGACCGAGGCCGAAGGGATCTGGTTGGTCGCCATGCCGCCGGTCATAGAGATGATTTCCGCGCCTTTGCCTTCACCCTTGCGACGCGGGAAGGTGGCCATGACCGTGCCGTAGCCTTTCTCGGCAATCACCACCGGGTAGCCGCCGTCCAGCGCCAGGTTGTACTGCGGCGTCGGGTTGTGCTCGAAGTAATAGGGGATCGCGTCGCCGGAGGTTTCTTCGGTGGTGTCCACCAGCAGCTTGAAATTGCGCGCCAGCGGCAGCTTTTCTTCCTTGATGACCTTCATGGCGTACAGGGCCACCACGATGCCGTTCTTGTCATCCTCGGTGCCACGGCCGTACATGCGATCGCCGATCAGCGTGACCTTGAACGGATCTAGCTTGGTGCCATCCTTGAGCACCCAGTTCTCTGGCGTCACCGGCACCACATCGGCGTGGGCGTGGATACCGACCACTTCATCACCGCTGCCTTCGAGGGAGATCTCGTAGACGCGATTGTCGATGTTGCGGAAGTTCAGGTTGAAGTCTTTCGCCAGGGCCTGGATCTTGCCGGCGATCTTGATGAATTCCGGGTTCTTGTACTGCGGCACACCGTCGACGTTGAAGGTCGGGATTTCCACCAGCTCACGCAGGGTTTCGGTGGCGGCCTTGCCGTACTTCACGCGAGTGTAGATACCGAGCAGGCGATTGATTTCGTTCTGCTGGTCGGCGCTCAGGGTTTTGTTATCCAGGAAGGTACTGATTGCCGGGCCGACGTCGCTGGTTTTACCCAGCTCGCCCTTGGCCAGTGCGCCGAGGAAACCACGGAAATCGGTGACGGACGTTTCGTTGAAACTCTTGAGAATCGCCGTGCTTTGGTCAGGTGTGATGTTGGCGAAGGCAGGTGTGGCGATGGCCGAAAGGCTGGCCGCGAACACGGTGGCAGCCGCCAGTTGCTTGAGTGGAAAGTGCATTGAGAGACGCATTCCTTTGCAGGTAGTGAGTAGGAAGTTTCTGATCGATATGTCAGAAACATTTCCACACACTACCACCTCTTTTTTCCACGGGCGAGGGTCTACGCAAAGGGTCCCGCAGGAGCCGGCTTGCCGACGATGAAGCGCATTGCCAGGCGGATCACAGTGCCGGGACTATTTTCGTCGGTAAGCCAGCGCCTGCAGGTGGCCCGAGTCAGGGCTGGCCAGGGTGGGGCTCGGGGTACGCCTCGGTTACGTTCAACGCCTTGGCGTAGGGCCCATCCCACAATTGCTCATGGAGTTGCCCGACACGCTTGGCCATCGCTTCGCTGCGCATCACCACTTCCAGGTTGCGCGAATTATCCAGATACCCACCCAGCCAGTTGCTGGTGCCGATCCAGGCGACCTCGCCGTCGATCTCCATGGTCTTGCTGTGGATCACCCGCGCATAAGGGATAAACCCTTGCCTGGCTTGCGGCAGGGTGACGATCTTGACCTGGACGTTGGGCAGGACCGCCAGGCTTTTCAGGTAGGGCAGTTCCAGTTTGTCGGTGTTCCAGTTGGACACCATCAGCTTGATTGACACCCCACGCGCCGCCGCTGCGCGCACGGCATTGTCGATCACCGCGTAGTAAGGGCGGGTTTTATCCGGCCCGTAGGACAGCGGCGCATAGTCGAGCAGTTGCACGCGCACCTCTTTTTTGGCTTCACCGAGCAGGCGCGGCAACTCCAGTTGTGAATCGCCGACACCCGGCGGGTTGTAGCGCTGCGGGCTGGCGACCAGATAGTTGCCAGTGCGCGCAGGGGGTTCGCTGGCTGCGGGCAGGGGCACCGGGGTGTGCTCGGTCAGCGCTGCCTGGGCGCGCCAATCCTGTTCGAAGATCGCCTGCACCTGGCTCACCACGGTGGCGTCGCTGATGCGCAGGCCGGTTTCGTGGATATGTTCCAGGGAGCGCCAGTCGAAGTTCTGGCTGCCGACAAATGCCTGCTTGCCATCCACCACCATGTATTTGGCGTGGATGATCCCGCCGCTCAGTTGCCCATAGGGCAGCACACGGAAGGTCAGGTTGGGGATCGCACGCAAACGTTCCAGCGTGGAAGCTTCTGACAACTTGATGCCTTTTTCTTCCAGCAAGAAGCGAATCTTCACACCGCGTTTGCCGGCGGCCTCAAGGTGTTCGATCACCGTGTCCATCACCGAGCCAGGATGGTCGGCGGCATAGAACTGGCCGATATCGATGCGGCTTTTGGCGCCATCGAACAACGCGATCCACACCGGCCCCGGCTGGCGCAAATCGTCGGTGTCCAGCGTGGTATCCACCGGCACGGTGTGCACCAGTTCAAACCCCGGAATCGAAAAGTCCGCCTGAACCAGCGGACTCATGAGCAAGCCGGCCAGGCCTGCGATACGCAATTTCAAGGAGGCAGACATAGGGACCTCTATCAACGAAGAAAGCGGGCGCATTGCGCGCCCGCTGTAACCATCACGCCGTGCGGCTGTGCAACGGTGTTGGCACCAGGTGCGGCACTTCACTCTGTACCCGGGCGCCGGTGGCGGCGCGGATCAGCAGGATTTTCAACTGGTCGTTGATGCGCTCCAGGCTGTCCTGGAAGAAGTTGTGGAACACCACGCAGAACAGCGCGATGGCGATCCCCAGGCCAGTGGCGAACAGCGCCGTGCCGATGCCACCGGAAATCTGCCCTGGGTCGGACACCCCGGCACTCGCCAGCGCCTTGAAGGTGTCGATGATGCCGAGGATGGTACCCAGCAAGCCCAACAGCGGCGCGGCCGTGGTGATGGTCTCGATGATCCACAGGCTGCGGGCCAGTGGCGCGCGAGTGGTCAGGTACTGGGTTTCGATCACGTCATCCAGGTCCTTGCGTGAACCGTGCGAGGCTTTCTGTGCCAGCACCGGCAACACCATGCTCAAGGGCAGGCTGTCACGTTGGGTCAAGCCCTGCGGCAAGTCGCGTTCGCTGTGTACGTTGGCGTCCAGCACCGCCGTGAGCGCGCGAGCCTGGCGACGCACGTAGGCGAAGTAGATACCGCGCTCGATGGTGATGAAGATGGCGATGGCCATCGCGGCATACATCACATAGAAAGTGATGTCGTGGAGCAGGTTCATGTCCATGTTCGCTTACCTCGCAATTAGAAATTGGCTTCCAGGGAAACCGTCACAGTGCGTTCCAGGCCGACGATGTACACCGGGTCGCCGTCGCGGAAACCGCCGTAGGTCGCGGCGTTGGTCTTGGTGGTGTACACGCCGTCCAGGTATTTCTTGTCGAACAGGTTGTCGACGTTCAGGCGCAGGGTGGCGTCCTTGACCACTTTCTTGTCCACCGGCAGGTAGATACCCGCGCCGGCGTTGAACACGGTGCGCCCGGAAATGGCTTCATCGTTGGTCAGGTCGCCGTAGAGCTTGCTCGTGTACTTGCCGCCGAAGGTGCCGTAGAAGCGACCGTCGTCATAACCGATGTTGGCGGCCAGCATGTTCTTCGGCACGTTGGCAAATTGCTTGCCGCTGGTGGGCAGCACGATGGCTTTGCCGGCGTTGTACACGGTCAGGTCGTCTTGCTGCTCGGCCTTGGTGTAGGTGTAGGAGGTGTAGTAGTTGAAGTGGTTGGGCAGCAGGCCGCTCCACTCCAGCTCCAGGCCGCTGTTGTTGACCGCGCCCGCGTTGATGTCGGCGAAGTCGCCGTTGATGTCTTTGGACGAGACCTGGCGATCCTTGAACTGCATGTAGAACAAGGTCGCCGCCACGGTCATGTCGTCACCGGTGAAGCGCCAGCCCAACTCGTGGTTCCAGCTGGTTTCCGGCTTGGAGTTGATCGAGTCCAGGCCCTTGTCGTACAGCACATAGTTCTGCGGGATCCGCATGTTGCGCGACAGGCTGTAGAACAACTGGTCGCGTTCATCCAGCTGGTACTTGAGGCCGACGTTGGGCAGCAGTTTGTTGTAGGTCTGGTTACGTTTTTCTGCCTGTTCGGTGAGGCTGCCGTGGTTGGTGCCGTCACGCTTGACGTTCATGTAGGCGAGGCCTGCCACCAGCGTCCAGTCCGGGTCGATGTACCAGGTGTCCTGGGCCCAGACCTTCTGGGCGGGGGTGATGGTGAAGCGGTCGCGACCCTGGATGGTGTTGCCATTGGCATCGACCACGGCGTCGTTGGAGTCTGGCCAGGTGTCGACCGGTTTGCCGCTGGACTTGAGCGGAATGAACGGTTGGGTCTGGCTCTGGCGCGCGCGTTCGTACCAGTAGCCAAATTGCACGCTGTGATCACCCAGGTCCCAGTTCAGTTTGGTGGTGATCCCCGGACGCCAGGTTTGCGTGCGTGAAGGGCGGTAGTACACGCCGCTGTTCGGCGTGCCATCGGCGTTGTACTGCGCGCCGGTAGGCAAGTTGCCCAAGTCGAACACGCCGCCCTGGTTCGAGCCGCTGTTGAGCGCATAGCTGGACGAGCCGACGCCACTGCCGTTGCCCCAGTAGTAGTACGGAATCACCGACAGCGCGAGGTTGTCAGCCAGTTTGAGCTGGGTGTTGAGCACGGCGGTGAAGGTCTGGAACGGGTTCTGCGCCAGCGCGTAATAGCTGTTGTACTTGCCATTGGCACCCACGGTCGGCGTTGCCGGGTAGGGGTCGTACTTGCGGCCGTTCTGTTGAAACTGCGCCTTGGTCAGCTGGCTGTAACTGTTGTTGTCCTGCTCGTGGTACTTGAGGATCAGGTTGGCGGTGTTGCCGTCGCCCGCATCGAAGAAGCTGTTCCACTCGACCTTGTCCGCCCGCACTGCACCCGAGCCGCGCCACATCTGGCCTTCGGTGTGGGACGCCGACAGCCAGTTGCTGAGGCCGTTGACTTCACCGGTGTTCAGCCGCGCGAAGGTCTTGCGGGTGGCGTTGCTGCCCATCACCTGTTTGACGAAGGCGCCGGTTTCCTTGGTCGGGCGAATCGTCACGATGCCGATGTTGCCGCCGCTGGAGCCGATGTGCGGGCCGTCGGCTTCCGAGGACCCCTGGGTGACGAAGATCTGGTCGATGTTTTCCGGGTCGCCCAGCAGGTTGGAGTACAGCGCGTAGTTGCCCGAGTCGTTGATCGGCATGCCGTCCACCGACATCCCCACCTGGTCGGAGTTGAGCCCGCGCATGGTGAAGCGAAAGCCCGACAGGCCGGTGTTGTCTTCGCTGGAAATGTTCAGGCCCGGGGTGTACTTGAGCTTGTCGATGGCGTTGCCGGTGGCGGTCTGTTTATCCAGCGCCTCCTTGGTCACCGTGGAGCGGCCCTTGATGCTTTCTTCCTGCACCATGTAGCCGCCACCCGCAGTGGCCTTGCCCTGGACGCCGATGGTGCCGACGTCGCTGTTGCCGGTGTCGGCCATGGCCATGCCCTGGCCCATGCTTGCGGCAACAAGTGCCAGATGAATACGTGTGAACCTCATCACTGTCGTCCTGGTGTCGGGTGCTTATTGCACGCTGTAGTTGAAGGTGGCGGTGAAGCGCTGCTCATTGCGCCCCCCGAAGGCTTGCTCGGGGAACGGCTTGACTTGCTTGATGCGACGCAAGCTGTTGGTGGCGGCCCGGTTGAGCAACATGCTCGAGGCCTGGGTTTGCAGGCCGGAGTCCAGAACGCGACCCTGGCGGTCTACCAGCAGCCAGACCACGACTTCGCCGGTCGGGCGTTCGAGGGAAGCCTGGCGTCCGGTGGGGTACTGTTTGTAGGTGTCCAACTCGTTGCGCAAACCCTTGAGATAGCCGCCTTCGAGTGCCTGGCCGTCGACTTTCGGCGGGGCCGGTGGTGCCGGCGTTGGCGCGGCCTGGGCCGCCACGGCGGGGGCCGGTTTGGCGGCCACCGGCGGCGGTGTCGGCACGGGCGATGGCTTGGCCACCACGGGCTTTGGCTGAGGTTTCGGCTTGGGCTTGGGCTCAGGTTTTGGCAACGGCTTGGGCGGCGGTGGCGGCGGGGCCGGCTCGGCCTCTTCATCCTCGATCACCGGCGGCGGTGGCTCTTGTTCCACCACCGGCTCCGGGGTCACTGGCGGCTCGGGTTCGACCAACGCCAGCTCGACCGCCGACTCGTCGTACACCGGTTCAACCTTCAACGTCTGGGACTGGATTCCCAGTGCAATCAGCACCAGGGCGATCAGGGCCGGGACACTGCCCAGCAGCTGTCGCGCACGAAACAGGACGTACATGATCACGACTTGCGCGTGGCGATGGACACGGAGGTAAAGCCACCCAGACGCAGGGTGTCCATCACCTCCACCAGGCGCGAAACTTCAACGCCCTTGTCGCTGTTGACGATGATCGTCGACTTGGTGTCAGGCTTTTCGGCCGCCTTCAAGGCTGGCACCAGCGCATCGACGGTGAGGTCCTTGCCATCCAGTTGCAGCTGGCCTTCCAGGCCCAGGGTCAGGATGAATTTGTTCTGCGGCTTGAGCTGCTGCGAACTGCTGGCGCTGGGCAGTTGGGTCTTCATGCCGAGGGCCGGAATCACGTTCAGGCTCACGAGTACGAAAAACACCAACAGGAACATCATCACGTCGATCATCGGGATCAGCTCGATGTGCGCCTTGCGTTTTTTCGGTTCGTCCCAGGTTCTCATTCCGCTACCCCGTCATTGAATTAGGGGCGACACGCTAACAACCAAAAATGACCGAATGGTTAACTTTAATTGACGTTTTGAGGGCTCTAGGACGCGTCTTACAGGGCATTCACAAGTCATTTTTGTGACGTAACAGAATTGAAACGAAGCGCGGCCATTCTCAAAAACTTTACATCGAGGCCCCCCGGAAATGAGCAGCGACTTGCCCCATCTGTCCACCCCGCGACTGCTGTTGCGCGCCCTGGAAAAACCCCAGGCCGAGACGTTGTGCGCCCTCGCCAACGGTCCGAAGATCGCCGATAACACCGCCAGTATTCCATCGCCCTACACCCTGGAAATCGCGCTGGATTTCATTGACGGCATGCAGGCGAAATATCGCTCGACGGGGTTGCTGAGCCTGGGGATGCACCGGCGTGACAATGGCGAGCTGATCGGTATCGTCAGCCTGCGCATCAATGCTGCTCATCGCTACGGGCACTTGGGCGGCTGGGTCGCGGCGGATGCGCGTAACCAGGGGTACGCGGCGGAGGCGGCGACAGCATTGATGGACTACGGCTTTGTCGAACTTGGCCTGCATCGCGTGGGCAGCCAGTGCTTCAGTCGCAACAAGGAATCGGCGCGGGTCATGGAGAAAATCGGCCTGCAATATGAAGGCTGCATGCGCGGCGCGTTCCTCAAGAACGGCGTGCATGAAGACCTGCTGGTGTTCGCCACGGTGCGTGAGGTGTGGGAGTACCGGGTGTGAGCGGCGGCGTCGACCACGGCCGGCGCCGGGTACTCGCCGGGCTGGCGGTGGCCACCACGTTTTCGATCCTCAGTCCGTTCGCGCGCAGTGCCGGGGTCGACTATCCGTTTACCCTGGGCGTGGCGTCGGGCGACCCGTTGCCGGATGGCTTTGTGATCTGGACGCGCCTGGCGCCGCTGTTCAATGCAGTGGATGGCCGGGGTGGGTTGAGCCGTGCGGTGGCGGTGCGTTGGCGGGTCGCCAGCGATGCGGCGATGACCCGCATCGTGCGACAGGGCGAGGTCATGGCCAGCGAGCGGTTGGCCCATTCGGTGCACGTGGAAGTCGCCGGGCTGGAGGCGGGCCGGCCGTATTGGTATCAGTTCGAAGGCCTCGGCGCGCAGAGCCCGGTGGGGCAGTCACGTACGGCGCCCGCCGTGCAGGCGATGGCGTCGGCGCGGTTGGGATTTGTCTCGTGCTCGCACTGGGAGCGCGGCTATTTCAGCGCCTACCGTCACCTGGCGGCAGAGCAGCCTGACCTGGTGTTTTTTCTCGGTGACTATATCTACGACAGCTCCTACGCGGCGGACTCAGGCAAAATCATTCGCGCCCACGGCAGCGGCAATGCGGTGAGCCTGGGCGATTACCGCAACCGTTATGCCTTGTACAAGACCGATCCGGACCTGCAGGCCTTGCATGCCGCCGCGCCCAGCGTGGCGACCTGGGACGACCACGAAGTGCAGAACGACTATGCCAATCGCTGGTCCCAGGATCCCAAGATCCCGGTGGCGCAATTTCTCCAGCAGCGCGCGGCGGCTTACCAGGCGTTCTATGAACATATGCCGCTGCGTGCGAGCAGCGTGCCCAAAGGCCCGGATATGCGCATCTATCGGCGCCTGGACTACGGCCGACTGGCGCGTTTCCACGTGCTCGACGGCCGTCAGTATCGCTCCGAACAACCGTGCATTCCGGCCAACGGCAGCCACCAGGGGCATATCGCCGCCAACACCTGCGCCGACCTGCGCAACCCCGCGCGGACTATGCTCGGCTGGCAGCAGGAGGCCTGGCTGGACCAGGGTTTTGCGCAGTCGCGGGCGCAGTGGAATGTGATCGCCCAGGACTTGCTGGTGGCGCCGCTGACCCAGCGCGACCCGACCAGCCAGGCACTTGGGCGCTGGACCGATGGCTGGGATGGCTACATGGCCAACCGTTCGCGGATGCTCGCATCGATCCAGCGTCACCGCGTCAACAACCCGGTGTTCTGGGGCGGTGATATCCATTCGTTCTGGGCCACGGACTTGCACGTCGATGGCAATGATCTGGACTCACCGATCGTGGCCACCGAATTCGTCGGCTCATCGGTGACGTCCGATGGCCCGCCCTATGATGCGTTTTCCCAACTGTTGCCACTCAACCCGCATGTGAAGTTTTTCGACAGTCGCCAGCGCGGGTACGTGTCGGTGCAGTTGGAGGCGCGACAGATGCTGACGAAGTTTCGCGCGATCAGCGACCCGCGCGATCCACAGGCTGGCGTGTCGACTCTCAAGTCGTTTGTGACGGAGCCGGGCAGGGCGGGGGTGATGACAGCTTGAGGCATCGCCTGGAGACGGGCGATAGGGTTTGTTGTGGGTAGCACGATGCTGTGGCAATCAGGTTTGTCATGTTGAGCAGGTTGTTGTGGTGATCAGGCTTGTTGTGGTTGAGCAGGCTTATTGTGGTGTACAGGATTGTTGTGGTGAGCAGGCTTGTCCTGCGTTGGGCTGCGCAGCAGCCCCCAAACCTGACTGGAGTTTTTCCCAGACAAACTGTGGCGGCCTTATTGGGGCTGCTGCGCAGCCCAACGCAGGGCAAGCCTGCTCACCACGGGGGGAAGGCTGCCAGGTGGAGTACACCTGTGACGGCGGGGGAACCTGACACTGTGGGCTTGCCTATCACAGCGAGTGCACCTGACGCAGTGACTTATCTGTCGCAGCGGGTAGTTGGGGGGTGTGACAAGCACGGTGTTATGGCAATCAAGTTTGTGATGTGGAGCAGGTTCGTTGTGGTGAGCAGGCTTGCCCTGCGTTGGGCTGCGCAGCAGCCCCCAAACCTGACTGGAGTTTTTTCCAGACAAACCGCGACGGCCTTATTGGGGCTGCTGCGCAGCCCAACGCAGGGCAAGCCTGCTCACCACGGGGGGAAGGCTGCCAGGTGGAGTGCACCTGTCACGGTGGGTGAACCTGACACTGTGGGTGAACCTGACACTGTGGGTTTGCCCATCAAAGCGAGTGCACCTGACACAGTGACTTATCTGTCGCAGCGGGCAGTTGGGGGGGGTGTGACAAGCACGGTGTTATGGCAATCAAGTTTGTGATGTTGAGCAGGCTTGTTGTGGTGAGCAGGTTCGTTGTGGTGAGCAGGCTTGCCCTGCGTTGGGCTGCGCAGCAGCCCCCAAACCTGACTGGAGTTTTTCCCAGACAAACTGTGGCGGCCTTATTAGGGCTGCTTCGCAGCCCAACGCAGGGCAAGCCTGCTCACCACAGGGGGAAGGCTGCCAGGTGGAGTACACCTGTGACGGCGGGTGAACCTGACACTGTGGGCTTGCCTATCACAGCGAGTGCACCTGACACAGTGGCTTATCTGTCGCAGCGGGTAGTTGGGGGGGGGTGACAAGCACGGTGTTATGGCAATCAAGTTTGTGATGTTGAGCAGGCTTATTGTGGTGTACAGGATTGTTGTGGTGAGCAGGCTTGCCCTGCGTTGGGCTGCGCAGCAGCCCCCAAACCTGACTGGAGTTTTTCCCAGACAAACCGCGGCGGCCTTATTGGGTCTGCTGCGCAGCCCAACGCAGGGCAAGCCTGCTCACCACAGGGGGGAGGCTGCCAGGTGGAGTGCACCTGTCACGGTGGGTGAACCTGACACTGTGGGTTTGCCCATCAAAGCGAGTGCACCTGACACAGTGACTTATCTGTCGCAGCGGGTAGTTGGGGGGATGACAAGCACGGTGTTATGGCAATCAAGTTTGTGATGTTGAGCAGGCTTGTTGTGGTGAACAGGTTCGTTGTGGTGAGCAGGCTTGCCCTGCGTTGGGCTGCGCAGCAGCCCCCAAACCTGACTGAAGTTTTTCCCAGACAAACCGCGGCGGTCTTATTGGGGCTGCGCAGCAGCCCCCAAACCTGACGGAGTTTTTCCCAGACAAACTGTGGGGGCCTTATTGGGGCTGCTGCGCAGCCCAACGCAGGGCAAGCCTGCTCACCACGGGGGGGGGAACCTGTCAGAGTGGGGGCACCTCTCACTGGGGTGAATCTGTCAGATGGAGCGCACCTGCTACTGTGGGTGGATCTGCCAGATGGAGCACACCTGCCACTGCGGGGGAATCTGCCACGGTGAGCACACCTGCCACTGTGGGTGCATCTGCCAGAGAGAACACACCTGCCAGGGTAGGCAAATCTCACCCAGCGAGCCCGGCGTAGCGCTTCAGTCGAGGGTGTAACGCACCGACAGTGCGCCCTTTTTCTCCGACAGGGCCAGGATGGTCACTTGGCCCAGTTCGCTCAGCGCCTGTACATGCGTGCCGCCGCAGGCGTAGGCCGGCAGTTCGCCGAAGCCGACTTCGCGGGTGCCGTCTTGCAGGGTCATATGGCGCGGATAGTCGGCGGCAATCCACTGGTTGACTTGCTGTTGAATCGTCTCGGCCTCGAGGACTTGGGCGGCGTCGCCGCGGATAAACGTGATCTTGCCTTCGCCCGGCCAGTGATGCGCCTTGATCGGCATCCAGCCCAGGGTCTCGCCAACGTTGCCGATCAAGTGCCCGGCGGAATGCAGGCGTGTGTGCAGGGCGCGGCGTTGCTCGTCGACCCGTGCGCTGATCAAGCCAAGCGCCACGGGGCGGTCGGTGTAGTGCACCACGCGATCGGCTTCCTGGGTGACGCGCAGGACGTTGGCCTCGCCGAGCCAGCCGGTGTCGAAAGGTTGCCCGCCGCCTTGCGGGTGGAAGAGGGTTGACTGCAGGGTGACGGCAAAGAGGTCTTCGTGCGGCGTGCAGTCCAGCACTTCAAGCTCGGCAGTCAGGTGATCGTGGGTGAAAAACAGGCGCTCGGTCATTATCTACATCCGCATCAAGGTTCTGCGAGCAGTATAAATAGTGCGTGGATGGGTGATAATCCGCTCAACTCTCAATGGACCTGTGCGCTATGAGCATCAATCTTCCCTTGCCGCTGCTGGGTGAAATGGCGATTTTCGTCAAGGTAGTGGAAGCCGGCAGCTTTTCCGAGGCGGCCCGGCAGATGGGGGCTTCGCCGTCTTCGGTGAGTCGCAGTATCTCGCGCCTGGAAAAGGCCCTGGCCACCCGTTTGCTGCAACGCACTACGCGCAAACTGCGCCTGAGCGAGGGCGGGGAAGAGGTGTTCAAGCGTTGCCAGGAGATGGTCAACGCGGCGCGTTCGGTCATGGAGATCAGCGGCCAGTTCACCCATGAGGCCGAAGGTCAGGTGCGGGTCAGTGTGCCCAAGGCGGTGGGGCGGTTTGTGGTGCACCCGCATATGCCGGAGTTTCTGCGGCGCTATCCCAAGGTCGATGTGCAACTGATCCTCGAGGACCGGCACGTGGACCTGATCGATGACAACGTGGACCTGAGCATCCGCATCACCGACAGCCCGCCGCCGGGGCTGGTCGGGCGGCAGCTGTTGCCCATCGAGCATTTGTTGTGCGCGACCCCACAGTACCTGGCCGAGCACGGCACGCCGGGTCACCCCCAGGATTTGCTCGCACACAGCTGCATCTACCTGGGTGAAACCCCGGCGGACTCACGCTGGAAATTTCGCCAGGCGGGCAAGGCGGTAACGGTAGGTGTGCACGGGCGTTATGCGGCGAACCACACCGGGGTACGCCTGGATGCGGTGTTGCAGCATGTGGGGATTGGCAGTCTGCCGTATTTCACCGCGCGGCATGCTTTGGAGGAGGGGCGGTTGGTGCAGGTGTTGCCGGCATGGGATTTTATTGCGTCCTACCATGGCGAGGCGTGGTTGCTGCATTCGCCGACTCGGTACCTGTCGCCGAAGTTGCGAGTGTTTATCGACTATCTGGTGGAATGCATGGCGAAGGAGCCGACATTGCGCCGACAACACCTGGTAGGAGCCGGGTCGCCGGCGATGGGCCCTTGAAGCCACCGCTGGACTCAAGGCCGCCATCGCCGGCAAGCCGGCTCCTGCAAGGGAAATCGTGGGAGTTGATCAGTGCTTGCTCTGGTCCTGCGGCATGGCCAGCAGCTGCTTTTCCTGGTTCCAGTCGAACGGTTCGTCGTTCTGTTCGGCTTCGAAGCGACGCTCTTCCAGGGCCTGGTACAGGTCCAGTTCTTCGTCAGGCATGAAGTGCAGGCAGTCACCACCGAAGAACCACAGCAGGTCGCGCGGTACCAGGTGGGCAATCTGTGGGTAGCGCAGGATGACCTGGCTCATCAGGTCCTGGCCCAGGTACTGGCTTTCGATCGGGTCGATCGGCAGCAGGGCGCGCAATTCGTCGAAGCGCTCCAGGAACAGGGTGTGGCTTTCCTCGGGTACCT
>Ga0153921_1000670_pt1 | contig 17013 bp, 20 predicted proteins | sample TSNJ005MetaG_FD_104691 | JGI IMG/M metagenome (GOLD analysis project Ga0153921, IMG submission 104691) | Attine ant fungus gardens microbial communities from New Jersey, USA - TSNJ005 MetaG | ecosystem: Host-associated > Fungi > Mycelium > Unclassified | place: USA: New Jersey, Brendon T. Byrne... | reverse complement strand
GTTTCTATTCTTATTGTGTTTTTGTAGTCGGTCGTGTTGTTGATTTATAGGGGTTTATAGCCACACACTCTAAAGCGCTCTGGTTTGCGTTCTAAGACGTTCTAATTAATCAGTGTATTTTCGTATGAAAGGGCAAACAAAAAGGCACACAATGAAGTGTGCCCGCGTATAATTAACGACCGTCACGGTCATCAAAGTATCGCTTAATTGCGAACATAACGACAGCAACACAAATTGCGTTGTTGAGCGTTGTTAGTTCTTGGAATAAAAGTGCCATACTAGTCACCTCCTTGCCGTTGCGTATAGTAGGAAACAACAGCTTTTTTAGTATATCATGTTTTGAAATGTCAATAGAAAAATGCTATAATGTAATCAGGAATAAAAGTGCTGAAAGTTATCTCTCAGCAGAAAAGGGCTAGTGCGTAGGAACACCAGCTCTTTTTTTGTTATAATTTATTTGGTTAATCAGCCCAATTATAGAAAAAGCGCAATCAGGAGTGGACGCCTGTTTGTGCTTTTTCTTGTTCATTTTGAAAGTCCATCATTACCAGTGTCAACCATGTTTCTAATAGTTGTCTTCAATTGCTGATTCTCATGAATAAGTTCATTGACATTTTTCTTCGATGTACCAAAAATTTCATCACCGCCGACGTCCAGCGCGTTCATTAGCTTCAACAACGTTGCCACGCTCAAATTAGAGCGCTTTTTATTCTCAATGCCAGAAATTGAGCCGATGCTGATGTCAGACAATTCAGCAAGCTGTTCAATAGTATAACCTTTCTGCATCCGCCTGTTCCGCAATATGTCAGCAATTTCATATACCGTAATATTATTTTTCATCATATTAAATATTTTCCTTTCATTGACATAATTGTTGCGGAGATATGAGCAGTTGAAAATACAACGATTTAAAAACTTTTAAATGTTTAAAAATGTCTGCTATAATTAGACTCGTCGAACATTGACAACACATTTTTGAAAGAGAGAAAACAAATGAATAAATTGGCAAGCTTATCAGCAAAAGTCAAAATAGCAATCGCCGTTGTGGTAGTTGTTATTGTTGCTGTTATTGCTGTTAGCGTTAAGAAAAGTACCGACACAATGACACCAAAACAGGCTTTTAACAGCATGGTTTTCAAAACCAAGGGCTACGTATCGGGAACAGCGACTGTTAGCCCATCTGATAAATCAAAGGCTAAAGCTACAAATCACAAGGCTTATGAGGCAATTGCCCTGTATGAAGCAAAGCAAGCCAAGATGGACACAGACATTGTCAAAAGAACATTTAAAAATGAGAGTGATGGCGAAGTAGCATTCAAGACATTAAAATCTGGCTCTACTTACGTATCTGACATCTATGGGAATATAAAGGATTCAAAACAAGCTGATTTTGAACATCACATGAGCAATACGAAAATAGATACAAATGATTATGCCGTTGCGAAGAACGGCGCTAAGCGAACAATAACACTCGAAGATACATCTGCTTCACCATACTTTGAAAAAACTACTAGAAAAATCACTTTATCTGGGTTGAAAAGCAAGCAGAAAAAGTACCTGAACAGCGACAGATTCGTCATCACGCGATACGATAGCAGAGGAATCTACAACATTTACTACAAGACAACAGACGGCGGTCAAGATGCTTATAGTTTAGTTACTCTAACAGGAAAAAAGATAAAATCATTACTAAAAACGCAACAGCCAAAAGCTAATGACACTATTTCACTCAACATGAAAACATTAGTGAGCGAAGTTGCTAACGACGATTTCAACTGGGATAAATACGACTACACGTCAAAGCAGGGCACTGTCACTATGAAAGTGTACGACTACAATGACTTCCAAAATAGTCACGCCGATGCATCCTTTAATTAGTAATCAAAAAGCCACCATGTGATTGGTGGCTTTTCTTTTGCAATTAGTTAAATTCAGCTAAAATTCTGACCATGTGTTGCGCAATGTGTTACTGTAATAACAGATACGTCAATATAACGCAAAGGACATTACATAGCATGGCACAATCAAATACAAATGAATGGGGCGCAACGGCACTTGGCAGAAGAGCTGGCGTTTCTCGTAACACAATTTATCAGAGAGCCAAAGCAAATGGCATTAAAATAGGCAAAGAGCTAACAGATGAGCAGTTGGCGCAACTTGGCGTAACAGATACAGAAAGTGCTCAAGACAATACGCAAAGCAGTACGCAATCACATGACAACAACGAACTTGAGACGTTAAAACAACTTAACGCTCAGTTAACGTCTCAAAATGAGCACTTGTTAAGTGAAATTACAGTCAAAAATACACAAATTGAAAAACATCAATCAGCCCTCGAACACGAGCAAGCATTACACTTGTCAGCTATTCGCCAACTTGAACAAGCAAAAGACGAATTAAAGGCACTTGAATCTGGAGAACAGGAACAAGAGCAACAGTCCGAAAAAGCAACTAAAAAGAAACACTGGTGGCAATTTTAAAAATAAAAATAGTCGTTGACACGTTTTTTATTTCATGATGTAATGTCATTATTACATTATTTTTGGGGGAATATTTAAATGCAATTAACAAGAAATGTGTCTTTAGCTGTGGCTACTATTGCGGGGGCTGGGCTATTCGCTGTCAGTGCTCCGACTGTTTCAGCGGACACAACAAATAACAACGTCAACACAGTTTCTGTTGACGTATCTTCTTTGTCAAACGGGAACAATGTTTACAGCGATAATACATTGCAAGAATCAAAATACGGGGCGTCTAAGTTAGCTAAGATAGCTGTTAAAACTATTTTGAATAATCGTTCTCGTGCTAAGTCAGTAGTTGAATCTCTTGGTGGAAAAAGAGCTGCTGGCGCATTTGACAAAAATTTTGGCGCAATTTCATCAGAATTAAATCCTTTGCTAGAGTGGGCTGACATCCCCTCACAGGCAGTTTACGATGCTACCTATCGTGCATTACGAGGTAAGGTAGCAAACTCTACAGCAGTAAGTGTAGCGAACGCTCTTGCTGAGGGTATTAGCTGGTTAATCTAAATTATGGATAACGAATTAATCAAACTCGCATTGAATGAAATTGCTGAAGTACTAGGTGATTCGTACGAAAACCCAGTTTCTCTTGCATTAATTTTGGGACAAATTGGGGCAAATTCTAGAACGTTCAAGGACATTCTTATTAAAACACGCGTTAAGCTAATTAATGATAAAAATGTTGATATTCATAGCATGACAATCAATGATTTTCGTTCATTTTTCAACGATATTGATGCAAATTTTGAACGTGTTAACGATGAGACTATTCTGGCAGTGTTAAATTACCTTGCAAAGTCCTATATCGAAGAATTATCAGATGTCAGCCAAAAATTAACTACTGAATTTAAAAATAAATAATGATGTAGAAAAAGCTAATCACCGTTAATAAGTGATTAGCTTTTTCTATTGCAAAGAAAGAACCCTCATGAAGCACCACACCTCAAGAGAGTTAATCAACGATTCTATTGAATTGTATTTAACCCCCGCAGAGGGGGTGCTTTCCTGTTAGCCAATTTCTTAGCCCTTCGGCACGTGACGCCTTGTTATATATAAATAGTAACACAGTTGTTATCACCTTGTCAATGATAATTTGACAAACAACAATGAAAATGCTACCATTTATTTATGTATCAATTGTAGCATGAACAGCACGTCTTTTCAATGGCTACGATTAAGAAAATATAGAACAACACAGGCACGTGACGCTTGTTGTAATCGTAATTATGATTGTTGAAAAGAGGACTAACCACCCGAAACACAACAATCGCATGGGTAAAAACCGTACATATAATCACGAAAACCAGCAAGTTAATCCTGTGTGAAAGCACTCGAGGTTAACTTGCTGGTTTTTGTTTAATCAAATATTTGGGGGTTGGTAAAACTCAACTATTTGAAAAATGAAAGTCAGACAAGTTCCTGCAACCCGAAAAACGGGATAGGAATTATTTTATGGCAAAGAGTAAGAAATTTGGCTCACTAAAAGAGATTTACGACAACGCATTAGACCACAGAATTAAGGACTATGTAATCGTCAACAAGGAAGACGAAGACGGCAACGCAGTCAAGAAGTTAAACGTGAAAACACCACGGCAGATGGCGATTTTAATTGGCGAGTTGTACAACGCAGATGTTAATGATGGCATATTAGAACTCACAGACTCTGAGTTCACTAATCTAGGCAACGGAGCAACACACAGAATCAATGGTGGTCGTACTTTACAAATTACTGATAGCAACAACTTAAAACAATTTGTTGATGATGTCTGCCAAGAATTTAATTTTCTATTCACAGGGAAAGTTGAAATTGAAGATTTTCTTGTTGGTGTAGATATGAAAACATCAAAGTCAGAATTTAACGACGATACAAGTGAAAGCTCAACATTATTGAACGTTAAAACACCATTATTTAACGTTGAGTGGGACGGTGTGAAGCGTGTTGAAACTATGTTAGACAACTATTTCAACTTAGACCCACAAGCGTTAGGGGTTGATGAAGATGATGATGTGTTGATTGCGCAAATGCACTTAGCATTCACAACGTGGGCGTTACAGTTTGTTGCAAAAAACACAGGGCGCCCAAACGTCAGAATGTCAATGATGCCCGTAATAATGTCTAAGGACAAAGGAATAGGAAAGTCAGACTTTGCTTTACGATTGTTCAAAGTATTAGGCAACGCAAGTGAAAAGCGAATAGACAACGTATTAAACGACGTAATTCTGGGGCGTTTAATGGCAGATAATTTAGCTATCATATTAAACGAATTAAACCCATTCCTATATAACCAAAAATATGACGAAATCAAAGATATAGCAACAATTGACAATTACACGCTTGACGAAAAATTCCAAAAAGTTGTGCAATTACAACGTAAGACAGCATTTATCGCAACAACCAACCATTTGCCTGTATCATTTGCAAATCGTGAGGAAGACCGCCGTTTTATATTCATACCAGTTATGAAAAAAGAAGACCGCTTAGAATTTGATGACGCCGACTTCTTACAATTTTGGGCAGAATTATATGTTATCGCTAGTAAGTTAACAGACCAAGAAATAAAGCAGTTGACGACGTGGGACACAGACCTCACAGTGCAACGTGTAACTGATTCGAGCTTAACATTGAACGAAATATTCGGCAATATCGTCAATAGAGCCTACGCGGGCAAGGACGTAACTGATAATGAAGAGTATAAAGTCATAGCAGAAGAGGCAAAAGCACCAGCAAAAAATGGTGATAAGCGCATGTTTTTGACTATGACTGACATTGAGAATATCATGCACGCTACCCCTGCAATTCTTGATGAACTCAATATAAAATATGATAGACAACTAGACTCACGTACTGGTGAATATTATGCCACTTGGCAAGGACGAACAGCGCTGAGAACCGTTCAAACAGCTTTTGAAGAATTTGCGTCGGATTTCAAGTGCGCAAAGCGTGGACGTGACGGAAATAAAGGTGATCGTGGTTACTTTATACTAAAAACAGTAGATATTGAAGACACTGCTATAAGCACAGAATTAAATTGTGATAAATTAGCAGAGCGATACAAAATGATACAAAATGCTGGAAACACTGATTCGCAATCGCCATTAATGGCTGAAATCAAAGAAAAAGATGCCTATAACGCAGAAACTGGTATGTTAAATCTCGATGCTTTACATGGTCACATGGTTGCAATTAAAGAATTGCCTAATGAAAATGATGAATACCATGAATTGATTGAGGGTATGGCTGATAACTTAGGTGTTAAGCACTATGACGCAGATAACCACACAATTTGGTTCTGGTTATCTAACAGCAATGCTTACACAATGACGTATGAATATAACACACGCTTAAATGGCAAACTGAAATTCCGTGGCGATTTTGAGAGAAGTCCAGAGTTTGAAATTATGACTCGTGGTGAGACAAAATGCAATATTGAAACAATAGCCGACTTTGGACACAATGAAGCTGTACTACCTTTACGCATGATTTTGGGAATTTTAGGTCATGAGCCAAAAATATGAGCAAGTTTTTGCTCTTTTTTTTGGGCAAAAATAGCCAGAGCCAAGTTTTGGTAAGTCAGAGCCAAGAAACTTGGCTCTGGCGCTTTCCCCTGTCCTGCAAGGGTTTAGGTGGTATTTTTGACGTTTTTTGAAAAAGCCAGAGCCAAGTTTTTAAAACCGACTTAAACCCTTATGTAGCAATGGTTTTAATGATATTTGCAGATACTCAGAGCCAAAAAGCCAAGTTTTCAGTTATTAAAGATTGAAAAAATTTAATTCCGTATATAGCTTGAAGCAAAAACTTGGCTTTTTGGCTTTTGCTATTTTTACCGTACGGAAACCCTTGATATATATAGGTTTTCATATTTTAAAAACTTGGCTTTTACTTGGCTTTTACTTGGCTTTTGATATTTAAAACAGTAAGCAGTACCTGATATATCAAGTGTTCTCCCGATTTTGATTCGGTTTAACGCATCAATGCCACATATTTCAACTTGCTTTCTCGTTACTTAACAGAAACGAAATCGGGAGACCTAATCGCCAACGGCGATTGCTGATAGCGTTCACTTGCAGTTATCTATCACCCGTGCTGATAACAACAATATCATCATGCTACTTATAAGCGCATAAAACGCGATTTGAGCCGTCCTACAAATTGGACACCTATTTCATCATGATTAACATTACAATGCGAATAAGAGCAAAAATAAGGCACTGAAAGCGACTGAACAATCACCCGACTTTTAGCCACCATCTTTTGAATTTACAATTAGTTCCGTGTGGTAGGATAAATCACACTAGTGATATTAGTAGTATTCGTATGCTAACGATGGTATACTGAAATCAACAGTAAGTAGGAGACAATTAATATGGCTAAACAAAAAGTTAGTATTACACTAGATGATGACATCATTGAATCTGTTGATGCTATTGTTGACGTTACGGGTCAACCTCGTAGCGCCACTATCAATAAGTTAATCGAATTAGGTATGGAGCCATATCGACAGAATATGGTCAAAGCAATCAGAGGGCTGGCTGATGAAAAGTGAAGTAACTATCACATTGACACATGAGATGAAGCAGTTAGTAGCAGATTATATGCAAGAACCCGACATTGCTGACGAAACACAGGCTGTCACAATGGCATTGCATGACGCCTTTGTGCCGTACGACAAACTATTCCACCGCACATTTACTCGTGGGAATGATGAGTTTGTTGAATTGGATTCGACAGATGACGACATCATGCGTGCTGTGCCAATGTCACAATATCTTGAAGTGCTAAGTTTCGACCCCAGTGATTACATCAATATATGAGAATAGATTTAAGGAGAAAAAATGAATATTTTTATCAGTCATAACAGCAAAGACAAACCATTGATAGAGCCGATTGCAAATCACCTTGCTGATACATTTGGTCGTGAAAACGTCTTTTATGATTCTTGGTCCATACAGCCGGGAGATGATATTTTAGATAAAATGGATGATGGGCTGGAAAAAGCAGATATTTTTTTCTTCTTCATGTCGCCCAATAGTTTAGAAAGTAATATGGTTAAAATAGAGTGGTAAAATGCGCTATTTAAAAAAGTTACTCAAAACAATGTTAAATTTATTCCTGTACTCATTGCTGATGTTAAAATTCCTAGCTTGATAGCTCAAAAACTTTATATTGATATTCTAAATCAGGGGCTTGATGTTGGAATTAGACAGATGGTTGACGTCATTAAAGGCTCAAATAATTATCAATCTTCTATTCAAAGCGTTGATAATCTGGTACAAGAGTTTCAGTTTACTGGTAATAAACTATCCATAAAAATAACTGCAAACTTTTACATGGAACCACTTTCTCATTTTTTAATTGTCTTACCCGACAATGATATTAAATATGATGTACCCGGGGAAGTTATGTTAGAAACTAACTCATGGTCAAAAGAAACGTCACCATTCTCAATTAATTCCCCAAAGAACTTTTATGTACACTATCTACGTGTAGAAAGAGCTATAACCGTAGGATTTCCTTTAAATGTGAATATTACGTTACCTCGCACTTATACTATTGGTAATTCTGAGGAATTTATATATAGCTTATTTCATAGAAAAAGTGAAAGTGATTGGGCAATTGTTCCTACAAAGTGAACCATGCTAATTATTATTTTGTTTTTATTTTTGATGATAAGATGATAAATTGAAGAGAACGGATGAGATAACTATTTTCTGTTAAGGGTATCTCAAATTTTCTTCCAAATTTAACAAGTGCTGAAGAGGTATTAATCAAAAAGTAAAAAAGTTCTCTATAAAGAGAACTTTTTTACTTTTTGATTAATTCATCACTATGTGCTCTAACGTACACTTTGAACATTGGGTCAGAGAATCCCCATGAATTACGACTATCACTTACTAATATATTTCCTTTTAGTTGTGATAAAACAGGTGATACTGAATTGTTTGCCTTAACAACAGGGGCTGTAATCTTGTTAACCCCATTCAAAACATCATTTAAAGAAAGTGAATTATCATTTGAATTTGCTATGACATATAACACAATGTTTCTCATCTTCGTTTTAGTGGCAACCTTATTTTTTGCCTTTTCAAGCATGTTGCTATATGTTACCGATTTTTTCATGAATACATCACTGATTGATGTTTCTATAAAAGTGTCCTCAATTACATCAATATTATTATCTAATGCAGCATAACCCACATTTTTTCCAAGCTCATGAACTATATGTCCGATACCAGCAGCTATATAGGTTATGTGTTTTATTTGGGATTTTGTACTAATTAATTGGGCCTTACTCCAACCTGTTTCTATAATTTTACTGCTTTCTTGTATATTTAAATAAGGAACTTCAATAGTGTCTAATCTAGATTCTAAAGAACTATCGGCCTTAATTAATTGATTTGCAGTATCGGCAATCCCAACGAAAATAATTTTTGCATATGATTCACTATAACTAACTGAATTATCTGACATGTTTTTTGCAACTTCAGCTAAACGTGTCCGCAATGTTTCATCATGTAGCTTCTCCATATCATCTATTACTAAGATTGTATCTCGTTTAAATAGCACTTCTTGTATGATAGCAAATTCATCGTTTCCAGAGTAAAACTCAGTAGATGTTGTTGTACTTGTTTGTCCAGTTCCTTGTAAACTTGTGGAAAACCAGCTTATCAAATTTGCAGATGCAGTTACTTTTCCGCTAACACCCTTTGTCTGTGATTGATTGACGTTACGTACTAATTTTAAAGCTTGTGCAACGTCCGCTTTAAAACTATCAAGTGTTGTGGTTTCGCTAATTTGAATTCTAATGTTATCAGTTCCGTATTTAGTGTATAAACTATTGAGATTATCAATAACCATGCTAGTTTTTCCAGCACCTGTTTGGCCATAAATGAGAATTTGTTGCCCTTTGGTTTCAAAAGTACGTTGAATAGTTTTATCAAGATGTCCACGACTGACATAATTCTTTGTCGCCGGTTGTGCAGGAGTGAACCACGTATTTAAAGCAGTCTCTTTTTGTTCCGATGATAGTCTCATTATCACTTCTCCTTAAGCATGAATATTTTAGTTCATTTTATCATATCAGGCGTACATAGGTGCGTGTATTAAACACGCACCTATGTACGCCTGATAATGATTATTAATATATTATATTTTATGTCATTTAATCGAGGAGAGTTGTTACCCTAGATAAATATTAATATATTCAACTAAAGCGTTAGCCATGCTAATTACTAGCTTGGCTTCATTTTTACCAATAATCGAAGCACTGGGATGAGATAAGGAATGTCTGTTTCTTGCATTATTTAGAGTGCTAATGATGCCGCTAGCAGACCGAACTGTTGTTTTAACTAATGAAGCAACTTCAGCAGGCTCAATTTCATTTTCAATTAGAGATTGTATTTGATTATATAGTTTGTTTATTTTTTCATCTTGCTGAAAATGGATTCCATTTTGTTCCAATATGTTTCTAAAGTATCCATGTATGGCTGTGTGAACTCTATCAATAGCATTTTCATATTGACCACTAATCATTGATTCCTCAGCGTCTGATATAGCTTTGACAACTGAATCAACATTATTAAGTACCGTAAAATCTACTGGTGTGTTTTCTTCAAGTGATGGGAAAATATGAGTATCTACTAAAACATGGTTATCTGAACTATTGTAAATGCTTTTTGCTACATGTGTTAACATAGCACGTTTAGATTCTAAATATTGAACGTCGTCAAAATTAGTAATTATTGTTAAAAAAGTACAATAGGTATTCCAACCCTCGTCTTTATATCCCGCATTGTAGGTGAACTGTCCAGTATTGTCTAAACTTATTTTTGCATTTCTTAATTTATTAGCGATTTTTCTAATAGAATCTTCTGTTTCATATTGCACGCCTAAATCTATTGTCCTGATTAGTAAGTCTTTAAATATACTATCCGAAGTCATTTTATTTTCCCCATAAAGTAATTATTATTATCGGCACTCTTTGCACCAAGACTGATTTCGGATATTACCATTACCCATATTACGCCAACCGAAGTCGCTCAAAGGTTTTTCAATGCCACAATTTGGACAAATACGGGTTGGTTCTTGTCCATTGTATCCTTCTGATTGGATGATAGGGTGGTCGTTATTTGCTGACATAGTTTTATTCTCCGTTATTTAATAATTTAATTATAATCCTATTGCTTATTTCGTGTTTTTTGATATAATTGAGTCAATTAATACGAATAGAGAAAAATGAATGACTGAGTTAAAAGAGCTAGCAACCTTGAATGGATTTACACAGAAACAGTTAGCAAGTATGGCAGACATTAAATATACCACACTGCTCTCTATGGCTAAGAAACCAGTGCAACAGTGGAACCAAGAATCTAAGCAGAGTATAGCTGATACATTTGATATGACGATTTCAGACTTAGAAAATGCAATACATGGTAATTTTTTGACGCCTTTTATCAAATGGGTTGGTGGTAAGAGACAGTTGCTTCCAGAGCTAGTCAGACGCATGCCAAAGAGTGGTTACAATAAATATTACGAACCATTTGTGGGTGGTGGTGCGTTGCTACTAAGATTGGCACCTAAAAACGCGATAATTAACGATTTAAATATTGAACTGGTCAATGCTTGGATTGCAATAAAAAATGATTTGGAAGAAGTTTCCGATTTACTTAATACACACGCCACAAGTGACTCGAAAGAATATTATTTGAATATCAGAAGTGCAGACCGCGATGGCCGAATTACAAAAATGACAAGTGCCGAACGTGGTGCACGTTTTATTTATATGAATAAGGCTGGTTATAATGGCTTGTGGCGTGAGAATGCACACGGTCAAAACAACGTACCCTATGGCACACACAAACCATTGAACTTAGTAACAAATTCGTTGCAAGAGGTGTCTCACTATTTAAACCGTGCTAATATACAGGTTCTCAATAAGGATTACCGAGATTCTGTTAGTGATGCTGAAACAGGAGATTTTGTTTATTTTGACCCACCCTATATTCCAGTTAATCAAACCTCATCATTCACAAACTATACCAAGGATAACTTTGGCTTAATTCAGCAAGAACAGTTACGCGACAAAGCGTTAGAGTTAGCTGAACGGGGAGTAAAGGTGATGTTGTCAAATGCGGATGTCCCCCTGATAAAAGACCTGTACGCTGACCCAGTATTTAAAATTCATCACGTTAAGGCTAGTCGAGCAATTAACTCAAACGGTTCAAAACGTGGTAAGGTTGGCGAAGTAATCATAACAACGTATTGATTTTAATAAAGAAGTGCCTCAAACTAATAGTGGTATTAGTTTGAGGCACTTCTTTTAAATTGGAGGAATATAGAATGAAAAAGGGCGGCGTTGGTGGCGCGAATACTAACAGGGGTGGATTGGCATTTGAAAGAAGTACGGATTTAGTAGCTCGTATACAAAGAGATTTAAATGAAATATATGATGTAAGGCAGATTACTATTACTCAGCCAGTTATCAAAACCGCAAAAGGCCCTGTCTATGAGATTATAAAAAAATCAACGGGTACAACTGTTGGTATTATTACTAAGCAGATGCAGTTTTATAATGTCATGTATAACAATTATCAGGAACTAGAAAATCAGAACCATAAGAAGTGGAAACCTGACGAAGCATTTTTTAATTTTGAAACTAATACTGTATATATCGTTGAAAAAAAGTGGCAACAGAGTACAGGTTCGGTAGACGAAAAAATATTTGGTTTTGTCAATAAGCGACGTCTATACCAGAATAATTTCAATCACTTAAGCAAAGAACCAAAACCGACAGTAGAGTTTTCGGCTCTATTCAATAAGGATTATTGGGTTGATGGCAATAAGGGACGTAACGAAGCATCTTATGCTGATTATTTTGATAATTTGCGAATAGACGGAGTAAAAATATTCTTTGATGAGTACGACTATTGGTGGTTTGGTTTGGAAACTCCAGAAAGAGCAGTATCTGCAGTAGAGTCAATGTCCAAATAACTAGAGTTAATTCTATTGAGAACGGATATTGATTAATCATAGGAATATTGTAAGTAAGCACTCACTAAAGTGGGTGCTTTTTTTTTGTACATTTTTATCTTGTCACGTACTTATATTATTAGACGTACTAACGAAGATACGTACTTTTTTCCTAAACATATATTATAAACGACGGGTTCAGAAGAGCGCGTCTGAAAGGTAAAAAAAATGATAATAATAATTACGATACATGTTACTTTAAACATCACGCTAGGTCATAGCTTAATGACTGGCATGATTGCACTAGGACATAGTTTAGCAACTGGCATTGCTATGCCAATTGTCGCACGCTATGTCTACGATAGATTCATTGCGCCGAAGAAGTAATTAAACGCTCACAATTGAATAAAATTTAATCCATTATTATGTTGTTGTAACAGTATTTAGATGCTATAATTTAATTAACAAAACACGAGATTTATTATCCAATATTTTGGACAAATGAAAGGAATTAAATTATGCCAAAAGCAACTCACATTGATACTATCAACAATCGTTTAGAGCGTTATATCGTCCCCCTTTTCACATCAGGGCAACGCCGTGCTGACGTCACGCTGAAAGATTTACAAGACGCATTAGGTCTTGGAAAGTCACGTGTTGCGTCATTCGTTAACGAAGTAACGCATGCAGAAAGCACAGATGACGCAATTGCTTTTCTTAAGTCGCAGTTGAGTATTCAACAGTATGAAAATATTAGTGCCATTTTAGAAGACCGCGGGCTGAAACGTAGAGTACAGCCTTATCGCCCAAGACTATCGGAAGAGGCACTGAAAGCACGAGCAGAAAAAACGCGCCTGCGTAAGGCGCAAGCTGAAAAAGAGTCACAACTAAAGGCACAAGAGCATGAAATATCTGACGAAGTGCAAGAACATGTTGTAATTGATGTGCCTGACGTTGATGAAGTGGCTAGATTAACAAACCCTGCTTCAATGGCAAGAAGTGAAGCACAAGCAGTTTCAGAGGCTCAGCTTGATGCTAATCGTCAACGTCGTATTGAAGCTCAGTTTACGCCTGAATATTCAGTTGCTGATTTTTCAAAACCAAATACTGATTTCAGCAAAAATATGTCTAAATTAGCAATTCATGGGGACATTGCCTTTATTGAGGACGAAGTTCGCCCTGATACGTATGTCTTAGTTTACGCTGATAAACGTGGTCGTCAAAAGGCGGAAATGATTATGAAAGACCTGAATTTATCAAACGTTTTGACAGATGATAAGTCATCAGAAATCATCAGATTCACTGGTGATGGTCAAGTGTTGGCAAGGGGTTAAGCTATGGCAGATTCATATATTTTTGAAGTGCCACTTGCGCCACAATCAGCTTATCGTCCACGGTTAACGGATGGTAGTCGCACGGTTTCAACAGACCCAAGATATAGAAAATGGCGTGACACGGCGGGTATCTGGTTCTCGCGTTGGCTGAAAGCCAATAACTATGACCTTGTTATGTTTATGTTCGGAAAAAACAAAGACGGTGTTGCATACAAGACACTAAGAGATGTTGACGGTGCCCCACGCGAGGAAAACACGGTCAATAAAGCAACAGGTCGCGTAAACTTAGGTAAGCTCCGTGGTAAATTGCGTGATGATTTCAATGGTTGGGTCATTGATTTAGAGTTCGTTCTTGAACGCCCAGAGGGCAATTTAAAATACGCACCTGTTGCCTCACAAACAGCTGATTTGGACAATTATACCAAGGGTGTAATAGATATGATGTTTGAAAGTGATGTGTTCAAGTTTAACGGTTTCGACGACCGTTATATTCAATCTCAACGCATATTAAAGCGCTACACGCACCTAAATTCAGATGAAAAGCCACATATCAAGGTGGCAGTTAGGATGATGTGATGTCAATCATAACGCAAAATATTCAAAATCAAACGGACGCATACAATGCTTTAGCCGACGCTGTGGCTGACATTGATAATCCTGTTGATAGCCATAAGAAAAATTACAGCGCTGTTCGCGCTTGGCGATTCAATATTCGGCAGAATATCTCTCGAATTGAAAAGTCAAAGCTGACAGAAGAAGACCAACTCAATGAATTAAATGCACGTATCACAGCAATCAATGACGAAAGTGAGGGCATTGAAGTGCCAGTCAAATTATACTCGAAGTCCCAAGTTGAAAAATATTTAGACCAACTGCAAGAACACAAGAAGAACGTCACGCGCACGATTTCAACGGTTGAACGTGCAACAGCTAAAAATCGTACGGTTGTCCTTTCAGAATTGCGTAATCGTGAGCGCGTGATTAACAGCAACATTGAAGCGACACAGGCGTGGCTATCAAACGCTAAAGCTGATGGTGAAACTGCTGAAACATCAAATGCGCAAATTCTTGAAAACATTAACGCAGAAATTGCTAAGTTGAACAGCGAGGTATAGCGCATGCCTGATATATTTTTTCTGAGTGAATTTCAAGAAAATGGCGTCAAGAAAGTAGCTATTGACATCAGCGAAAGTGCTATTTTTGATGAGTTGAAAGCTTATAAAAACGCACGGCTTAACGGCAGTAACCCCGTTGCGCCTTTTACAAAATACAGTGATTGGTTAGATGATTTCGAAGATAACTGGCAGGATGCAGGCACTAGCGAAGAACAGGAAAATATTAGTCTGACATCTTATGTTTCAACTATAAGCAATGCTCTAACGCTGAAAGTTTTGCCTGACGAAGAATATGTGCTGAATAGTGATGACAAAGATGTCATGCTTGAATTACCTGACTTGCCCATGGTGTTGTCACGACTAGTGACATCTGATGCGAAAACAATGATGGCAGAATTTGCGGATAGTCAACGCGAAGAAGAACCAACACAATTGCTTGAACTTTCAGAAGATGTGTTACCCACACCCGTCGCTGATGAGTTACTAGAATACGCCAAGGGCGCTTATCCCAACACGATAGCTAATGCAGAGCGCATTAACCAAATTGCTGATAGATATGACACTTTGCATATTGAACTTGATAATCAAACGTCAGACGTCGACTACACACCTGTTTTGACAGCGTTGGATAACCTGTTTGAGGCTTCAAACGCTTTCGGCTCACAAGACCATTCGGCAACAGGTCAAGGCGTTATCAAAGCCTTTAAGTCACAAATTAAAGCGACGTATGACGCAGTTGTGCAAGTCACGCGCATTGACGATTTGAACGAAAATAAGCAGTTGCTTGACAATATGAAGTCAGCATTTTCTGAATTAGATGCGTCTAGCACAACGCTTCAGGAATGGCTGGCTACCGCCTTTTGGCAGTATGGCGGGCGAGGAGACGGTGATATGTCAAAACGTGTCGGAACTGACAGCTTAGACGATTTTAAAGCTCTGATGGGGTACTGACATGCAGTTAGATAAGTTCAAAGTTCAGTTAGCTATAGCGCTTGATGAACAGCGTTTGCTAGGCGACTATACCGCCACTGAAAAACTCGACGGTGTTCGTGCCGTTGCGTTGAAATACTCCGATGGTTTTCACTTATTTTCCCGACAAGGGCGAGAATTAACTGGCTTGAATGACGTTATCAGTGACTTAAATAGTGCCGATATTGAACACGAAGTATTGGACGGTGAATTGTTGGTTAGTAGGCGTTCGAAAGACGCAAGCGCTGACTTTCGAAAAACAATGTCAATTACAAATACTAAAGGCGATAAGACGAGTATTAAGTACCATATTTTCGACGTTGAACGCTCGCGTGAAGCATTTTTAAATCATTTTAGTATCAATATGTACAGTGAGCGTAGAAACGCATTAGACAGCCTTAGAATGGCGTTTAAAGGGCGCAGAAATGTTACGGTCGTACCTACGCTATATACAGGTTCTGATACATCTGAAATTCATAGAATATACAACGATATTATCACGCGTGGTGGTGAGGGCATTGTTCTCAATCGTAATTCTGCTATGTACCACTTTGCGCGTAGTAACGATATGCTGAAAATAAAACAGCAATACGACAATGATGGTAGAATAGTTGGCTTTAAGCATGGTTTAGGGCGATTTTCAGACAGCCTAGGCGCTCTTGAAGTAACATATAAAGATACTGTTGTAACACTAGGAACAGGCTTTACAGACGCCAATAGGCAGTATATATGGGACAACCAAGACCGCTTATTAGGCTCTATCGTCACGTACAAATTCACATCTGAAACACATGATAATCGAGGCAACATTAATCTAAGATTCGCACGATTTGTCTCTCTACGATTAGATAAGAATGACCCCAATTTTGAGAATTGAAAAGGTCATTCTTATTTTTTTTTGCTTAAAATTGATAAAGATAATATAACGTAAAATTACATTTAAGAATATTTTAGCTTATATTTTAACTAATTATAGAGTTAATAAAATTAGCTCAAAATAGACATGCATCCCCTTTGGTATGTCATTTTGGCACTTGAATATTCCCTATATAACAATGTTTTTAGCAATTATACGTAAAATTTCCAATAAATCGGATGTTGCTTTT
>Ga0153921_1000668_pt1 | contig 17024 bp, 15 predicted proteins | sample TSNJ005MetaG_FD_104691 | JGI IMG/M metagenome (GOLD analysis project Ga0153921, IMG submission 104691) | Attine ant fungus gardens microbial communities from New Jersey, USA - TSNJ005 MetaG | ecosystem: Host-associated > Fungi > Mycelium > Unclassified | place: USA: New Jersey, Brendon T. Byrne... | reverse complement strand
CTTTAAACACGGAAGGTCGGTGATGCATGACAAGCACTCCAGGAGTTGTGTATTCCGCTATACCGGAACTTAGTATGTAACAACGGAATAGACAGCAGAAAGTGTGCCACACGCGGTAACAGAAAAATATGAGAAGACTAAATTGCTTATAAATCAGCTAGATGAACACTCGCGATTCAACAGGCGTTGCGCCACCACCTGAAATCATTTTGCTACCCAAGGCCCCATACGCCGGTGACAGCCACCGGCCCGTGCGCCACAACGGTGTTACCCCGCACCATCACGGTGCACGGCAGGCATGGAAAAATCGCGGCGCTCGGCTAGCCTTGATGCAATGCCTACACGCCCCGCTGCAGGAGTCGGCTTGCCGGCGAAAATCGTCAACGCTGACGCCGGCGCCGACAGATGGGCGCCATTTGGTTGAGAGGGTCTATGTCGATAAAAGTCTGTCTTGTCGCGGGTTTGCTGACGTTGCTGGTGGCTGGCAACGCTGCGGCCAGTAACGACCGCCGTGAATGCAAGGAAGAACTGCGCAAGCTCAACGATGCCTTGAGCACCAACTACACCAGCCAGAATCATCATGGTTACCGCCAGGCGAAAGCCTCGCGGGACAACCTGGAATACAAGAAATGCGCGAGCCAGGCCCGCAAGGCGCGCGAGCGGGTGGAGCGCGACGATGACCTGTGAAGGTTGACAGTAGACGCAGGTGATATCCCGGCTTAGCGTTGGCAACACACCCACGCGGCCTGAAGGGAGATGACCATGGGAGTGGCCACGCAAGAAATTTCCAATGCGCAGGAGTTTGCCAGGGTACTTAACACACCACGCCCGGTGTTCATTCTGTTTGTTACCGAACACTGCGCTGCCTGTGCGACTGCAGGGCCGCTATTTGCCAGGACGGCCGGCAGGCATCCCTGGATCGTCAGCCTGATACTCGATTGCGCGCACACGCCGAGGCACCCTGATGTGACGGGCACCCCGACATTACTGATCTACCTGAACGGAACCCTGGTAGACAAACTCAAAGGTTTCGGCCCTGAAGAAGAACAAGTGCAGTGTGTGCAGGCCTTGTTCAGCCGCTATGACCGCAGCCTGCGTGCAAAAGCACCTGCGTCACCCGGCGCTCCTCCACTGCGGCTACCGTCAGACGCCAGCCCTCATGCTCCAGGCTATCGCCCACCACCGGCAGGCGGTCGAGCAGGCTCATCACCAAACCCGCCAGGGTTTGATAATCCTCGGTTGCGGCAGCCTTGAAACCGGTGCGCTGACGCACCAGGTTCAGGTTCAAGGCGCCATTGGCACGGTAGCCACCCGCTTCCTCGACAATGTCCGGGCCCTCGACTTCACTGGCGTCCGGCAACTCACCGGCGATGGATTCAAGGATGTCGGTCATGCTCAGCACCCCCATGAAGTCGCCGAATTCGTTGATCACGAAGGCGATATGGGTCGACTCCTGACGCATCTGCTCCAGCGCGTTGAGAATCGAAAAACTCTCGAGCAAGTTGATCGCGCGGCGCGCCAGGTGCTCCAGGTTCGGCTCGTTGCCGGCCAGGTATTCCTTGAGCAACTCCTTCTTGTGCACAAAGCCCAAAGGCTCATCGACATCGCCGTTGCGGATCAACGGCAACCGCGAGTAAGACGAATGCATCAGTTTCAGGCGGATAGTCTCGGGATCGTCCGCCAGGTCAATACAGTCGACCTTGGCCCGCGGCGTCATCAGTGTGCGAATCGGCCGCTCGGCCAGTTGCAGCACACCGCTGATCATCACGCGCTCACGCCGATCGAACAGCGGACCCTGTGCAGCATCCGGCTCGCCCAGCAGGTCGGCAACCTCTTCACCGACCTCCTCCACCGCCAGGCTGCGACCGCCGAGCAAGCGCATCACCGCGTGCGCGGTACGCTCGCGCACCGGCAGCACACCTTGTGCTGACTTCTTGCGACGTGCGCGGGCAATCTGGTTGAACACCTCGATCAGGATCGAGAAACCAATCGCCGCGTACAGATAGCCTTTCGGGATATGGAAGCCCAGGCCTTCGGCGGTCAGCGCGAAACCGATCATCATCAAAAAGCCCAGGCACAGCATGATCACCGTCGGGTGCGCGTTGACGAATCGCGTCAGCGGCTTGCTCGCCACGATCATCAGGCCGATGGACACGATCACCGCGATCATCATGACCGCCAGCTCATCCACCATGCCCACGGCGGTAATCACCGCGTCGAGGGAGAACACCGCGTCAAGCACCACGATCTGCGCCACGATCGGCCAGAACATCGCATAAGCCACATTGCCGGAGCGCTGGGCCACATGCCCTTCGAGGCGTTCGTGCAATTCCATGGTGGCCTTGAACAACAGGAACACACCGCCAAACAGCATGATCAGGTCACGCCCCGAGAAGCTCTTGTCGAACACCTCGAACAGCGGCTGGGTCAGGGTGACCAACCAGGAAATACTCGCCAGCAAGCCCAGTCGCATCAGCAGCGCCAGCGACAAACCGATCAAGCGCGCACGGTCGCGCTGCTCCGGTGGCAGTTTGTCCGCCAGGATCGCGATAAACACCAGGTTGTCGATACCCAGCACCAGTTCCAGCACAATCAAGGTCAACAGGCCGAGCCAGGCCGTTGGATCCGCTAACCATTCCATTTATAGAGTCTCTTTACAGGTTTCAGAATGCCGGGCACGACAAGGCGCGATCAGTGGATGACCGGGACAAGGTTAGCAAGCGAAATACGGGGTGCTTCAGCGGGAACAGCAACAGCGGATGTCTTGGGGAAAGACGACTGGGAGGCTCCGAGAGGGTGTTCATGCAAGTCCTGAAATGACAAAAGGACTTGAATCCTACAGCCGAAATACAAATTTCCTACAACGCAAAACTATTACAAGATCTGTACACCAAGCCAACACAAAACCCATTTAGCAGCGGGCTTGCTGGCGAGTGCGGTGTGTCAGTCAACACATGAATTAACTGAATCACCGCCTTCGCGAGCAAGCCCGCTCCCACATTTTGCCCTGCGTCGCGTCAGCTTTTACGGGTTGCATCATCCAGCGCCAAAATCGTATGCGCATTCGTCACCGTCGTCGCCAGCGTATTGATCACCCCCGACCGCAACGCCCCCAGCGTCGCCGCGGCCTTGGTGTTCTCGCTGGCAATCGCCACCACGTCTGGAATCCGAAACAGCTCCTGCACCGTCAACCCGATTACCCGCCCCTGAATCGCGTTGACCGCCGGCTGGCCGTGAATGTCGATAAAGTCATAGCCCATCATGTCGCCCACAGTGCCGGACAACCGCGCCTGGGCAATTTCCTGGGGCGAGAACCAGCCCATGCGCACCATGTTGCTGTTCTCGCTCATGTCGCCAATACCGATCAAGGCGATATCGGCACGCCGCGCCCGGTCGAGGGTCGAGCGCACCGTGTCGTTATTGATCAACACCCCGCGCAGCTCCGGGTTGGCTACCAGGGCCGGGGCGTACAGGCTTTCGCTTTCACCGCCAAACCGCAGCGCCAGGCGCCGGCAGATATGATCGGGGTTCATGTATTCGCCCGCCTTGAGCGAACCGCCGATCGCACAGACAAACGTGCAGTTGCGCGTCACCGGCAGGAACACGTTATCGGCCACCGCACCGACGTTGCGCCCCATGCCCACGGCGACAATCATGCCGTCGCTGAGCGTCTTGTTCAGGTAGTTGGCGACCAGGCTGGCGACGGCCGAGCGCTGGGTGTCGGGCTCACTGTGATCGACGGCGATCAACGCGCGATCCAGCTTGAAGCGCTTGACCAGGGCCTGCTCCAGCTCGTTGTTCATGGCCGGATGCTGCAACACGCGCACCTCGACAATGCCCTCATCGCGTGCACGCTTGAGCAGGCGACTGACCTTTGCGCGTGACAGGTCGAAGCGCTTGGCGATGGCTTCCTGAGTGACGTTCTCAAGGTAATAGAGCATCGCCACTTCGGTCATCTGATCGATATCGCTGGCTATGCGCTGGGTACTGTCACTCATGGGGACGGGCTTCCGTTTCGGCGTCAAAGGCGCATTCTCCCGACTCTTGCCCCGTTTAGTCCACTACTGATGCCCATCGCGCTCGATTGCATTGATGCGCTCGACCTTGGCCCCGGAACGCGCCGCTTCGAACTCTGACTCCAGGAACGACTTGACGATGCTCTTGGCCAGCTCGGCACCGATTACCCGCGCACCGATGGACAGGATCTGCGCATCGTTGCTCTTGCGTGCACGCTCCGCCGAATAAGTGTCATGGGCCTGGGCCGCGCGGATGCCCAGCACCTTGTTGGCCGAAATGGCCATGCCGATACCGGTGCCGCACACCAGCACGCCCAGCCGCTGCTGCCCGGCATTGATCGCAGTGGCCACGGCCAGGGCGATGTCCGGATAAAGCACGGGCGCAGTGGAATGGGTGCCGAAGTCGGTCACCGGATAGCCCAGCGCCTCGATATGTCGCTTCAACAGCTCTTTGAGCTCAAAACCTGCTTCATCGCATCCGATAGCCACCGGGAAAGGTGTGTTCATGGCGTCTGGCTCCGCTGCCGTGATCGTATTTATGACTGATCAAATGATCATTCAGTGAAATTCCGCTCAGACATTTCGCGACCATCCAACCCTCTATGTCAAGCATGATTTAACTGACCCTGCAGTCAAAGGCGTCAAAAACGGCCTGATAGACCGCCAAGATGAGAATCATCGCTTTTACATGAAAGAGATTGACTGATCAGAATTTCATTTGATACACATATGATCACAGCGAAACATGACTGTGCGACCTAATAAGAATTCACAGCACGAGGACACGCCGATGGCCACGCCATTACTGCTCCAGGCTGAACACGTCGCCAAGGCTTACGCCGGGGTCCCTGCCCTGCGTGACGGGCGCCTCTCTCTGCGGGCCGGCAGCGTCCACGCCCTGTGCGGCGGCAATGGCGCAGGCAAATCGACATTCCTGAGCATCTTGATGGGCATCACCCAGCGTGATGCCGGCAGCATTCTGCTCAACGGCACGCCGGTGCAGTTCAACCGCCCGAGTGAAGCGCTGGCGGCGGGGATCGCGATGATCACCCAGGAGCTGGAACCCATCCCCTACATGACCGTCGCCGAAAACATCTGGCTGGGCCGTGAACCGCGCCGCGCCGGTTGCATCGTCGACAACAAGACCCTGAACCGCCGCACCCGCGAGCTGCTCGACAGCCTGGAGTTCGAGGTCGACGCCACCAGCCCCATGCACCGCCTGAGCGTCGCGCAGATCCAACTGGTGGAAATCGCCAAGGCCTTCAGCCATGACTGCCAGGTGATGATCATGGATGAGCCCACTTCGGCCATCGGCGAACGCGAGGCAGAGACCCTGTTCAAGGCCATCCGCCGCCTGACTGCCCGGGGCGCCGGCATCGTGTATGTGTCGCACCGCCTGAGCGAACTGGCGCAGATCGCCGGTGACTACAGCATCTTTCGCGACGGCGCCTTTGTCGAAAGCGGGCGCATGGCCGATATCGACCGCAACCACCTCGTGCGCGGCATCGTCGGCCAGGAACTGACCCGCATCGACCACAAGGTCGGCCGCGAATGCGCCGCCGACACTTGCCTGCAAGTCGACAACCTGAGCCGCGCCGGTGAGTTCCACGACATCAGCCTGCAACTGCGCCAGGGTGAAATCCTCGGCATCTACGGCTTGATGGGTTCGGGGCGCAGCGAGTTCCTCAACTGCATCTACGGCCTCACGGTCGCAGACTCCGGCAGCGTGACCCTGCAAGGCAAGCCCATGCCCATCGGGCTGCCCAAGGCGACCATCAGTGCCGGCATGTCGCTGGTCACCGAAGACCGCAAGGACAGCGGCCTGGTGCTCACTGGCAGCATTCTTTCCAACATTGCCCTGTCGGCCTACAAGCGCCTGTCGAGCTGGTCGCTGATCAATGCGCGCAAGGAAACCCAACTGGCCCAGGACATGGTCAAGCGCCTGCAGATCAAGACCACTTCCCTGGAATTGCCGGTGGCGTCCATGAGCGGTGGCAACCAGCAGAAAGTGGTCCTCGCCAAATGCCTGTCCACCGAGCCGGTGTGCCTGCTGTGTGACGAACCGACCCGTGGGATCGACGAGGGCGCGAAGCAGGAGATCTACCACCTGCTCGACCAGTTCGTACGCGGCGGTGGCGCGGCCATCGTGGTGTCGTCGGAAGCGCCAGAGCTGCTGCATCTGAGTGATCGCATCGCCGTATTCAAGGGCGGCCGACTGGTGACTATCAGCACCGACACCGCCCTTTCCCAGGAAGCCTTGTTGAGTCTTGCCTCATGAATGCCAAAACCCTGTCCACACCCGCCGCCGCACCTATTGCCACATCCCGCAATCGCCTGCGCCTGTCCCTCGACCGTTTCGGCCTGCCACTGGTATTCATCTTGCTGTGCGTGGTGATGGCGTTCTCCAGCGAGTACTTCATGACCTGGCGCAACTGGATGGACATCCTGCGCCAGACCTCCATCAACGGCATCCTCGCGGTGGGCATGACCTACGTGATCCTGACCAAGGGCATCGACTTGTCGGTGGGCTCGATCCTGGCCTTTGCCGGACTGTGCAGCGCCATGGTCGCCACCCAGGGTTATGGCCTGCTCGCGGCGGTCAGCGCCGGGATGTTCGCCGGGGCGATGCTCGGCGTGGTCAACGGTTTCATGGTCGCCAACCTGTCGATCCCGCCGTTCGTGGCCACCCTGGGCATGCTCAGCATTGCGCGGGGCATGACCTTCATCCTCAACGATGGCAGCCCGATCACCGACCTGCCCGACGCCTACCTGGCGCTGGGCATCGGCAAGATCGGTCCGATCGGCGTGCCGATCATCATCTTCGCCGTGGTCGCGCTGATCTTCTGGATGGTGCTGCGCTACACCACCTACGGCCGCTATGTGTACGCGGTGGGCGGCAATGAAAAGAGCGCACGCACCTCAGGCATCGGCGTGCGCAAGGTGATGTTTTCGGTTTACGTGGTCTCGGGCCTGCTCGCCGGACTGGCTGGTGTGGTGCTGTCGGCCCGCACCACCTCTGCCCTGCCCCAGGCTGGGGTTTCCTACGAACTGGACGCGATTGCCGCCGTGGTGATCGGCGGTACGAGCTTGTCAGGGGGCACCGGCAGCATTGTCGGCACGCTGTTCGGCGCACTGTTGATCGGCGTGATCAACAACGGGCTGAACCTGCTCGGCGTGTCCTCTTATTACCAGCAGGTCGCCAAGGGCCTGATCATCGTGTTCGCAGTACTGATCGACGTGTGGCGCAAGAAAAAACGCTAGAGAACGACCCACAACAATAACCGGAGTTCTACTCATGAAACTTGGTACCACCTTGGCCGCCACAGCGGCTTTCTCCCTGCTCTCCTGCAGTATCGCCATGGCTGCCGACGGCAAGACCTACAAAATCGGTGCCGCCGTCTACGGCCTCAAGGGCCAGTTCATGCAGAACTGGGTACGCGAGCTGAAAGAACACCCGGCGGTCAAGGACGGCACCGTGCAACTGACGGTGTTCGACGGCAACTATGACGCCCTGACCCAGAACAACCAGATCGAAAACATGGTGACCCAGCGCTACGACGCCATTCTGTTCGTGCCCATCGACACCAAGGCCGGCGTCGGCACCGTGAAGCAAGCCATGAGCAACGACGTGGTGGTCATCGCCTCGAACACGAAAGTAGCCGATGCGGCTGTGCCGTACGTGGGTAACGACGATGTGGAAGGCGGCCGCCTGCAGGCCCAGGCCATGGTCGACAAGCTCAATGGCAAAGGCAACGTGGTGATCATCCAGGGCCCGATCGGCCAGTCGGCGCAAATCGACCGGGAAAAAGGCGAGCTGGAAGTGCTGGGCAAGCACCCGGACATCAAGATCATCGAGAAAAAGACCGCCAACTGGGACCGTGCGCAGGCGCTGACCCTGACCGAAGACTGGCTGAACGCGCACCCCAAAGGCATCAACGGCGTGATCGCGCAAAACGACGACATGGCCCTCGGCGCCGTACAGGCGCTGAAGTCTCACGGACTGACGTCCAAAGACGTGCCGGTGACCTCCATCGACGGCATGCCGGACGCGATCCAGGCCGCGAAAAAAGACGAAGTCACCACCTTCCTGCAGGACGCCCAAGCCCAATCCCAAGGCGCACTGGACGTGGCGTTGCGCGCACTGGCCGGCAAGGACTACAAGCCGCAGTCGGTGATCTGGGAGCGTTACGCCAAGGACGTGAAATGGGCTGACGGCACCGCCAAGAATTACATCCTGCCGTGGGTGCCAGTGACGAATGCCAACGCCGATGCGCTGTACAAACAAGTCAGCGGCGGTAAGTAGCTTTCACCCTGAAATAGGGTCAAGTGCGGGAGCCGGCTTGCCTGCGATGGCATCACCTCGGTTTGACTGAAAGACCGAGTCGCTTGCATCGCAGGCCAGCTCCCACATTGGATCTCCAGCGCTTTCGATAGAGGAGTCATGCATGTCTGGATTCTGGAACCAAGCCTTCGACCTCACCGGCCGGTGCGCAGTGATGACCGGTGGCGCCGCCGGGATCGGCCTGGCCTGCGCCACCCTGCTGGCGGAACGCGGCGCCCGTGTGGCGTTGCTCGACCGCGACCCCGCCGTGGCTGAAGTCGCCGCCAGCCTGGGCGCCGGGCACTTGGGCATTGCCGTTGATCTCAGCCAGATCGGCCAGATACAAACCACCGTCGATAGCGTATTCGAACACTTCCAACGCCTCGATTACCTGATCAACAGCGCCGGCGTGGCGCTCCTGGACAAGGCTATTGATGTCAGCGAAAGCGCGTGGGACACCACGCTGGACATCAACCTCAAGGCGAGCTTTTTTGTCGCCCAGGCCTGCGCCAAGCACATGCTCGCCAACGGCGGCGGGCGCATCGTCAACCTTGCCTCGCAGGCTGCCGTGATTGGCCTGGACCGCCACGTCGCCTACTGCGCGAGCAAAGCGGCCATTGTCGGCATGACCAAGGTATTGGCGATGGAATGGGCGCCGCACATCAACGTCAACGCCATCTCCCCGACCATCGTCGAGACCGCGCTGGGTAAAAAAGCCTGGGCCGGTGAAGTCGGCGAAAAAGCCAAATTGCAGATCCCGGCGGGCCGTTTTGCCCAGCCGGAGGAAATCGCCGGGCTGGCGTTGTACCTGCTCAGCGACGCCGCGCAGATGGTCACCGGCGCCAACATGGTGATCGACGGCGGCTACAGCATTCAGTAATTCATTTTTTGTCGTGAGGTTTTGTCATGTCCACCGTCACCGAACGCACCCCCGAACAACTGTCACCGGTCATCCCGAAAACCATGCAGGCCGTGGTCTGTCACGGCCCTGAAGATTACCGCCTGGAAACCGTCGACGTGCCCACGCCCGGCCCCGACGAGATTCTCACCAAAGTCGAGTTGTGCGGCATTTGCATGGGCGATATCAAGACCTATCGCGGCGCCCCCTCGTTCTGGGGTGACGCCGAGCAACCCCGCTATGTGAAACCGCCGATGATTCCCGGCCATGAATTCGTCTGCCGTGTGGTTGCCCTGGGCCCAGGCGCGGAGAAACGTGGCGTGGCGGTCGGCGACCGGGTGATCTCCGAGCAGATCGTGCCGTGCTGGGGCTGTCGCTTCTGCAACCACGGCCAATACTGGATGTGCCAGAAGCATGACCTCTATGGCTTCCAGAACAATGTGCAGGGCGCCATGGCCCAGTACATGATCTTCACCAAGGAAGGCATCATCCACAAAGTGCCAGACTCCATCGCCCCCGACGAAGCAATACTGATCGAACCGCTGGCGTGTTCGCTGCACGCGGCGGAACGCGCGAATGTGGATTTCGACGATGTGGTGGTGGTCGCCGGCGCCGGCACCCTGGGGCTGGGGATCATCGGCGCGGTGCGCATGCGCAACCCGAAAAAGCTCATCGTGCTGGACATGAAACCCGAACGCGCTGCCCTTGCCTTGCGCATGGGCGCCGACGAGGTCTGGAACCCGGCCGAGGTCGATGTACTGGCGAAGATCCGCGAGATAACCGAAGGCTACGGTTGCGACATTTACATCGAGGCCACCGGGCACCACAAGGCCGTGAACCAGGGCCTGGCGATGCTGCGCAAGCTGGGGCGTTTCGTCGAGTTCAGCGTGTTCAATGACGAAGCCACGGTGGACTGGTCGATCATTGGCGACCGCAAGGAGCTGGACGTGCTGGGCTCGCACCTGGGCCCGTACATGTACCCGCGCGCCATCGACTTCATCGGCAACCGCAAGATCGACATGCGCGACGTGGTGACCCACAAGTTTGCGCTGGCAGACTTCAAGGAAGCGTTCGCAGTGATGGAGCGCGGCGACAAATCACTGAAGGTAGTCCTGGAACCCTGACCCACAGGCGAACACGCCCTGGCGTTGATCCATGTTGCCCACTAGAACAAGAACACAGGAACCCGCGTTATGAATCGAGTCATCAACGATCCGGACCAAGTGGTCGAGGACATGCTGCGCGGTATTCTGGTCGCGCACCCCGAACTGCGCCAATACGAGGCCAACCCTCGGGTCATCGTCAAGGCCAGGCCTTCGGCCCAAGGCAGCGTCGGCATTGTCACCGGCGGCGGCTCGGGCCATGAACCGGCCTTTCTCGGTTATGTCGGCCCAGGCCTGGTGGATGCGGTAGCCGTCGGCGAGATCTTCTCCTCGCCCACCGCCAAGAGTTTTTTCGACGCGTTCCGCGCCGCTGACCAGGGTGCCGGCGTGGCCTGCCTCTACGGCAACTATGCCGGCGATAACATGAACGTGAAGCTGGCGATGAAAATGGCCGCCAGCAAAGACATGCGTATCCGCACCGTGGTCGCCAACGATGACGTGGCATCCGCGCCCAAGGCCGACATTGCCAAGCGCCGTGGCGTGGCCGGGGAAATCTTCATGTGGAAGATCGGCGGCGCCGCTGCGGCCCAGCACTACGACCTGGACGGGGTGATCCGGGTCGCGCAGAAAACCGTCGACCACTGCCGCTCGATTGGTATCGGCCTCACGCCGTGCACCATTGCGGCGGTGGGCAAGCCGAACTTCCAGATCCCCGACGGCCAGATGGAACTGGGCATCGGCCATCATGGCGAACCGGGTATCGAAGTGGTTCCGATCGAACCGGCCGCAGCCATGGCCGAACGCATGCTCGCGCCGATCCTCGCCGACCGTGACTTCAGCCAGGACGACAGCGTGGTGGTGCTGGTCTCGGGCCTGGGCGCCACGCCGGTCATGGAGTTGTATATTTTCTATGCCGAGGTCGAAAAACAGCTCAAGGCCAAAGGCTTGAAGATTCACCGCTGCTATGTCGGCAACTACTTCACGTCCCTTGAGATGATGGGCGTGACCCTGACCTTGCTCGGCCTCGACGCCGAGTTGAAAACCCTGATCGACCAACCCTGCCGCTCCATCGGCATGACCCAGGCGGAGTGAACCATGAGCCAGCATTTTTCCACCCGTGACGGCAGCGCCATCGTCGCCGACCTGGTCAGCGTGATCGTGGCCAACCGCGAATACCTCAGCGAAGTCGACGGTTCCATTGGCGATGGCGACCATGGCATCAACATGGCCAAGGGTTTCGCCCATTGCGGGCGCACCATCGAAGGCCGCCAACTGACCCTGGCCGAAGCACTCGACGAGCTGACCCTCAGCCTGATGGAAGGCATCGGCGGCTCCATGGGTCCACTGTATGGCAGTCTGTTCATTGGCATGGCCGATGAAGTGCGCAACAGCGACGACATCGACGCCGCAATCTTTGCTCATTTGCTGCGCGGCGGCTTGACCTCGTTGCAGGACATTACCGAAGCAGGTGTGGGCGACAAGTGCCTGATGGACACCTTGATCCCGGCCGTCGAAGCCTTTGAGCGGGCGCATGCCTCCGGGGCCGCCTTCAGCGACGCACTGGACGCGATGAAAGCCGCCGCATCACAGGGCCGCGATTCGACCAAGGACCTGGTGGCGAAGATCGGCCGCGCCAGTCGCCTGGGCGAACGCTCCCTCGGCGTGCTGGATGCCGGGGCCGTGTCGTGCTGCCTGATCCTTACGCGCCTGGCCGACTCGGTACAGCCGCGACTGTCTGCTTGACCTGCTGGATGTACCGCGCCACCGCCGGCGCTTTTTCGAAGCGCCGGTGAATCAGCGACAGCCACGACGACGCGTCACTGCCCTGGATGCTGCGGTACACCACGCCTGGCAAACTCACATGCCCGACCATTGACGCTGGTACCACCGCCACGCCCTGCCCGAGTGACACCAGCGCCACCACCGCCACCAATCCGCCGGGCTGCGGTCCGAGGCGCGGTGCATAGCCGCCTTGCGCCGCCACCTGCAAGGTACCGCTGATTTGCTCCGGCAAGATGAACGTCTCGTTTTGCAGGTGCGCGCAACCGATGGCCTTCAGCCCCAGCAGCCAGGAGTCCTGCGGCAGCGCCAATACAAACCCTTCACTGTCCAGGCGTACTGCCTCGACACCCTCCGGCAGGGTCATGGGCGAGCGGATATAGCCGATATCGACACGCCCATCCGCTACCGCGCCAGGCAACGTCGCCATCGCACATTCGCGCACGTTCACGCTGACATCCGGAAACGCCTGGCTGAACGCCTGAATTTGCCGCTGCAACAGGCCCGAATACACCGCCGACGCCACATAGCCCAATTCGATATGACCGATCTCGCCACGGCCGGCGCGCTGGGCATTGCGCTGGGCGAACTCGAACTGGCGCACGGTGGCTTCGGCTTCGATCAGCAAAGCCGCACCGGCTTCGGTGAGGCTGACTTCGCGTTGCTGGCGGACAAACAGGCGCGTGCCCAGGGTCGCCTCCATGTCTTGGATTTGCCGACTCAGGGTCGGCGGTGCAATGCCCAACTGCTCCGCCGCGCGGGTGAAGTTTCGGTGCCGGGCAACCGCCAGGAAATAGCGGAAATGACGTATTTCCATCGCAGGATTAGCTCAAAGGTAATGAAGATCACACTGGCACCTAATAAAGCCACGGTGGACCGAAGATAAGCTAGGCGCACGCTCACAGTAGAGAGACCCGCTTATGTTAGTCAAATCGCTGGTACTGGTATTGACCGGCCTGAGCCTCGCCCCCGCGGCGATGGCGAACGAACCACCCGCCAGCGTTGCCCACAAGGCAACACTGACCCTGGCCACGGCCCAGCAGATTGCGGCGCAGGCACGTAAAGTCGCCGCGGATAACGGGTGGCCCTGCGCACTGGCAATTGTCGACGACGGCGGCTGGCCGATTCTCACCACGCGCATGGACGGTGCGCCGGTAGTCGCCGGGATCGAGTTGGCCCAAGGCAAGGCGCGCACCTCGGCGCTGTTCAAACGGCCTTCGGCCGACCTCGAAAACGCCATCAACGGTGGGCGCCCGGCGGCCGTCACAGCCGGCCTGCTGATGATGAAAGGCGCGCTGCCGATCATCCTCGAAGGCCAGGTCGTGGGCGCCCTCGGCATCAGCGCCGACACCCCGGCCCACGATGAACAGATTGCCCAGGCGGCGCTGGCGGCGGTGCAGCCATGAGCACCGCCAGCCCACGGTTTACCTTGCTGACCGCCTCCGGGGTCTGTTCGCTGATTGTGCTCGACACCAACATCGTCGCCGTGACCCTGCCGAGCATCGCCCGCGACCTGGGGGCGAACTTTGCCGATATCGAATGGGTGGTCAGTGCCTACATGCTCGCGTTCGCCGCCCTGCTGTTGCCAGCCGGCAGCATCGCCGACCGCTTTGGTCGCAAGAAGACCCTGGTCTGGGGCCTGGGGATTTTCATCCTGGCCTCTCTCGGCTGCGGCGCGGCGCCCACTGCGCTGTGGCTGGATATCGCGCGGGCCGTCAAAGGTGTCGGCGCAGCCCTGCTCTTGACCTCGGCGCTGGCCTCCATCGGCCACACCTTCCACGACGAGGTCGAGCGCGCCAAGGCCTGGGCCTTCTGGGGCGCCTGCATGGGCGTGGCGATGACCGCCGCGCCGACGCTGGGCGGCCTGATCACCGAATACCTGGGCTGGCGCTGGATCTTCTACCTCAACCTGCCCGTGGGCCTGGTGTTGATGAGCCTGGTACTGCGCGCCATTCCAGAGTCCCGAGACACCCAGTCTGCACGCCTCGACCCGTGGGGCAGCCTGACCTTCAGCGCAAGCTTGCTGTGTTTGATCTGGGGCCTGATCGAGGCCAACCGCATCGGCTGGGACAACCCGCTGACCTATGCGCGGCTACTGGGCGGCGCAGCCTTGCTGGCTGCATTTGTCCTCGCCGAACGCCTGCAACAACGGCCGATGGTCGACCTGCAACTGTTCCGGCATCCGCGCTTCATCGGCGCGCTGCTGGGGATGTTTGCCTACGCCGGCTGCGCCCAGGTGATGATGACGCTGCTGCCGTTCTACCTGCAGAACGGCCTGGGCTTTTCCGCGATTGCTTCAGGGCTGGGCATGCTGCCCTTCGCCCTGACGATGTTGATCTGTCCAAGGATTGGTGCACGCCTGGCCAGCCGTTTTACCCCGTCGACAATGATGGCGACGGGACTCGCATTGGTCGGCAGCGGCAATTTGCTGAGCGCCTGGGCGGTACACATCGGTGGTTACCTGCCCTTCGCCCTGGCCATTGCAGTCACGGGCGCCGGAGCGGGCCTGCTGAATGGCGACACGCAAAAAAACATCATGGCCTGCGTGCCACGAGACCGTGCCGGCATGGCCTCGGGCATGAGCACTACCATGCGTTTCAGCGCGATCATGCTGGCGATTGGCGTGTACGGGGCATTGCTGAGCAGCCACAGCGAGCAACTGCTGCGTGCGAGTCTCGACAGCCAGTGGCAGGCGCAGCTAGCGGGAATTACCTCGCGGGTGGTGGCCGGGGACATGCCGGCGGCGATGGGCTTGTTGCCGGAGACGGCACGGGCGGTGGCACAACCACTGGCGCGGCAGGCGTTTGTCGGCGGGTTCGGCGCGGTGCTGTGGGTGGCAGGGTTGTTGGGCCTGCTGGGCGCGTTGGTGGTGGGGATGCTGATGCGAAAGCCGATTCCTGTGGTGCAACAGGCCTGCGTGCTAACGCAGAACTGAATGTGGGAGCGGGCTTGCCCGCGAATACAGTGTGTCAGTCAACGCATGTATCAACTGAACCACCGCATTCGCGAGCCAGCCCGCTCCCACAGGGAAATCACCCAAATTACGGCGTTACCAGAAGCGCTGCTGGGTCAACCGGCTCCACCAGGTCAGCAGCACACGGTCCACCGAGCCGCTGGCCGCCAGGCCCACTCGCTCCTGCAGGCTCTTGCGCTCGGCGTAGTGCAGGTGGAATACCTCGGCGGTCTTGGCCTTGGTAGCCAGGTATTCGTCGCTGGTCTGCAGCTCGTCGACCAGTTGCTTGTCCAACGCTGCAACACCCAGCCACACTTCTCCGGTCGCCACATCATCAATCGCCAATTGCGGGCGATAGCGCGAGACGAAGTTCTTGAACAGTTGATGGGTGATGTCCAGGTCTTCCTGGAACTTCTCGCGGCCCTTCTCGGTGTTTTCGCCAAACACCGTGAGGGTGCGCTTGTACTCACCGGCGGTCAGTACTTCAAAGTCGATGTCGTGTTTCTTCAGCAGGCGATTGACGTTGGGCAACTGCGCCACCACGCCGATGGAGCCGAGGATCGCGAACGGTGCGCTGATGATCTTCTCGCCGATGCACGCCATCATGTAGCCGCCGCTGGCCGCGACCTTGTCGATGCACACGGTCAATGGCACGCCCGCCTGACGGATACGCGCCAGTTGCGACGACGCCAGGCCATAGCTGTGGACCATGCCGCCGCCGCTTTCCAGGCGCAGCACCACTTCGTCCTTCGGGGTGGCCAGGCTCAGCAAGGCAGTGATTTCGTGGCGCAGGCTCTCGGTGGCCGAGGCCTTGATGTCACCGTCGAAATCCAGCACGAACACCCGTGGCTTGGCCTCGGGTTTCTTCTTGCCTTTCTTCTTTTCGGTCTTGCTCTCGGACTTACGCAGGGCCTTGAGCTGGTCCTTGTCGAGCAGGCTCGACTCCAGGCGCTCGCGCAGGCCCTTGTAGAAATCATTCAGTTTGCTGACCTGCAGCTGTCCGGCGGATTTGCGACGGCCTTTGCTGCGCAGCGCCGCGAAGCTGATCAGTACCACCAGAATAGCGACCACCAGGGTGACGGTCTTCGCCAGGAAACTCGCGTATTCGGCCAAAAAATCCATGTGACTCCTTACAAGTGCAGTGCGCCAGGCGCGGATTGCCCCAGCATACCGGCGGCACCGCGTTCGAGCCAGTGATCAAACCGCCAGTAAGCGGCCTCTAACGGGCTTTTAAAACAAGCGTATGTTTTTTCATTGACAGCTCCCTGGCATCCTCATAACCTCGCCAGACTTTCAACGTACCGGGAAAACGGACGTGGGCAGCATCTATCTGATTCGACATGGCCAGGCCTCCTTCGGTGCAGACGACTATGACGTCCTGTCGCCCGTCGGCGTGGAACAAGCGCAAGTGCTCGGGCGCCACCTGGCGGACCTGGGCCTGGTGTTCGACCGCTGCGTGGCCGGCGACCTGCGCCGCCAGCAGCACACCGCCACGGCCGCCTTCGATCAGTACAGCGCCCTCGGCCTGCCGGTACCGGCCCTGGAAATCGACAGCGCCTTCAACGAATTCGACGCCGACGCGATTATCCGCGCCCTGCTTCCCGACCTGCTGACCACCGAACCCGAAGCCCTGGAGATCCTGCGCAACGCCGCGCAGAACCGCAGCGAATTCCAGCGCATCTTCGCCCTGATCATCGAGCGCTGGCTGGCCGGCACCTATGATCCGCCGGGCCTGGAAAGCTGGCTGGGCTTCGTCGAACGGGTCCAGGGTGGCCTGCAACGCATTCTGGAAGCGGCGGACAACGCACAGAAGATTGCGGTGTTCACCTCCGGCGGCACCATCACCGCCCTGCTCCACCTGATAACCCGAATGCCGGCGGCGCAGGCCTTCGAACTGAACTGGCAAATTGTTAACACCTCGCTCAACCAGCTGAAATTCCGTGGTCGCGAGGTG
>Ga0153921_1000666_pt1 | contig 17048 bp, 18 predicted proteins | sample TSNJ005MetaG_FD_104691 | JGI IMG/M metagenome (GOLD analysis project Ga0153921, IMG submission 104691) | Attine ant fungus gardens microbial communities from New Jersey, USA - TSNJ005 MetaG | ecosystem: Host-associated > Fungi > Mycelium > Unclassified | place: USA: New Jersey, Brendon T. Byrne... | reverse complement strand
TTCCGCGCCGCTGATGGCCGGCACCACCGTGGTGGTCGGCGGTCGTGTGGCCGACAACGTACAGACCGACATGCCAGGTGGCGTGATCCGTGGTTTTGACGTGATCACCGGCGCCATGCGCTGGGCTTTCGACCCGGGCAACCCACAGGACAAAAAGGCCCCGACCGACGGCAGCACGTATGTGCGCAGCACGCCGAACAGCTGGGCGCCGATGTCCTACGACCCGGCGACCAACACCGTGTTCCTGCCAATGGGCAGCTCTTCCACCGACATCTATGGTGTCGAGCGCAGCAAACTCGATCACACCTACGGCGCCTCGGTCCTCGCGCTGGACGCCACCACCGGTGATGAACGCTGGGTATTCCAGACCGTGCACAACGATCTCTGGGACTTCGACCTGCCGATGCAGCCGAGCCTGATCGACTTCGAGAAGGACGGTAAAACCGTACCGGCAGTGGTCATCGGTACCAAGGCCGGGCAGATCTATGTGCTGGATCGTGCCACCGGCAAACCGCTGACCGATGTCCAGGAAGTCCCGGTCAAAGCCGCCAACATCCCGAACGAGCCGTACTCGCCAACCCAGCCGAAATCGCTGGGCATGCCGCAGATCGGTGCCCAGCACCTGACTGAATCGGACATGTGGGGCGCAACGCCGTACGACCAGTTGCTGTGCCGGATCGATTTCAAATCGATGCGTTACGACGGCCTGTACACCGCACCGGGCACCGACAAATCCCTGAGCTTCCCGGGTTCGCTGGGCGGCATGAACTGGGGCAGCCTCTCCACGGACCCTGTGCACGGTTTCATCTTCGTCAACGACATGCGTCTGGGGCTGTGGATTCAGATGACCCCGTCGCAGAACAAGGCGCAAGCCTCGTCCGGTGGTGAAGCACTGAACACCGGCATGGGCGCCGTCCCTCTCAAAGGCACGCCGTATGCGGTGAACAAGAACCGCTTCCTGTCGGTGGCCGGCATTCCTTGCCAGGCGCCGCCGTTCGGCACCCTGACCGCGATCGACATGAAGACCCAGAAAGTCGCCTGGCAGGTTCCGGTCGGCACCGTTGAAGACACCGGTCCCCTGGGCATCCGCATGCACCTGCCGATCAAGATCGGTCTGCCGACCCTCGGCGGCACCCTGTCGACCCAAGGTGGCTTGATCTTTATCGCCGGTACTCAGGACTTCTACCTGCGCGCCTTCAACAGCGCCAATGGCGAAGAAGTGTGGAAAGCGCGCCTGCCAGTCGGCAGTCAGGGCGGCCCGATGACCTACGTCTCGCCGAAGACTGGCAAGCAGTACATCGTCATCACCGCCGGCGGTGCACGTCAGTCGACCGATCGCGGCGACTACGTGATGGCTTACGCCTTGCCGTAAACCGCAGCGCCCGTGTTGAACACGGGCGCTTTCTTTTTGCGCGCGGCACCTGAGGGTGCCGCGCCGCTTTCCGATATCGCTACCGCTTTGAGCAGGAAGATCTCCATGTTTGGTTTTACTCGTAACGGCTGGGTCAACGGCGTGCTGCTGGGCCTGACCTGCAGCGCCACCCTGCCCGCCTTCGCCGATACCGATTCAAACCTGTTATCCCGCAACACCCTGACCGGCGACTGGGGCGGTCTGCGTCACCAGATGGACCAGGACGGCATCAAGTTCACCGGCGATTACACCGGTGAAATGGCTTACAACGCCGACGGCGGCCTGCACCGCTCCGGCCGTTATTCGCAAAACATCAAGCTCGGCGCCCAGTTCGACCTGAGCAAGCTGTATGGCGTGGATAACGCTGGCAAGGTGCAGCTGACCATCAACGACCGTCGCGGCAACAGTGCCTCCGAAGACCTGGTCGGCAACCGTCTGCCAATTCAGGAAAACTACGGCGGTCTCTATACCCGCCTGACCGAGCTCAGTTACGAGCGCAGCCTGTTCACCCCGGCGCTCAACGTGAAACTCGGTTATATGGCCATGGGCAACGACCTCGGCGGCCTCGACAGCGGCATTCTGTGCAACTTCATGAATGCCGGTTTCTGCGGTCACCCGCTGAACATGTCCGGCGGCAGCGGCTGGACCAACTACCCGAACGCTCACCTGGGCGTGCGGGTGAAGTACGACTTGTCGTCGTCCTGGCAACTGCGTGTGGCAGCTTTCAATGTCGATCCCGAGAGCAACGGCAACTCCAGCCGCGCCTGGCATCTGGGCCCGAAACACACCACCGGTACCGTGGTGCCGATCGAGCTGGTGTACAAGCACGCAGGTCAATTGCCGGGCGAATACAAGCTCGGTTACTACTACGACAGCTCCGACGTGAAACGCATCGGCAGCGACAAAGAAGTCTCCGGCCGTGGCGGTCACTACTTGCTGATCGATCAAGCCGTATGGAGTTCGCCAACGTCCGAGGGCCGCAGCCTGCATGCGTTCGGCCAATACTCGGCGGCCAGCGAAGCGGCTTCACCATTCAGCAAGTGGTACGGCACCGGTCTGGTGCTGTACAAGCCGTTCGAAGGTCGCCCACGCGACACCGTCGCTCTGGGCTACGGCCGCGCCGTGCCCAACCCGCGCAGCCGCGACGTGCAGCAGGACGCCGCGCAGGCCAATGGCACGCCGTTCCCGAATCTGAACAGTGGCGAGCAATTGATCGAGCTGAGCTACGGCTATCAGGCCACCCCGTGGCTGACCTTGCGGCCGAACATGCAATACATCATCGAGCCAGGCGCGTTTTCCGGGCAGGACATCGACAATGCACTGGTGCTGGGATTGCAGGTGAAAGCCTCGCTCTGAGTTTTCTGGCAGAACAGCAGGCAATAAAAAACCCGGCGTAATGACCGGGTTTTTTTGCCTGAAAATTGTCGTAACCAACATGCTCAGTCGACACCGAACCTTTGCCCCCAAACCTGCGTCCGAGCTAAGGCGTTAACGCCTACCGCTCGCCACGAGGTTTCCGTTTGAAAGCCACCATCGTCAAGAAATACCGTTTGATCATCAAGACCATGGGCTACGTGGGCTGGTCGCTGTTCTGGCTGTTGCTCTGGGACATCGCCGTCACCGTCGACTTCATGTTGTTCCTCAACGCCAAGATCAACCTGCCGCTGATGCCGCTGACACTGCTCGGTTCAGCGCTGGTGGTGCTGATCAGTTTCCGCAACAGTAGCGCCTACAACCGTTGGTGGGAGGCGCGCACCCTGTGGGGCATGATGATCAACAGCTCGCGCAGCTTCGCCCGACAGGTGCTGACGCTGCTGGATGATCCCGACAACGAAGTGAACCCGGTGAAAGCGACGCTGTTGCGCCGCCATGTGGCGTACGTCAATTGCCTCGCCGCGCATCTGCAAGGTCAGCCTTGCCCGCAGGAAGTCCGCGCGTTCATCCCGGCAGATGAATTCGCCCGCAGCGGCACCACCAACAATTTTGCCAACGACATCCTCACCGGTTCCGCGGCGTTGCTGGCCCGGGAATACAAGGCGGGGCGCCTCGACAGCATTCGTCTGGCACGGCTGGAATCGACAATGGTCGATCTGTCGAACAGCCAAGGCGGGATGGAGCGGATCGCCAATACCCCGCTGCCCTACCCTTACGTGTATTTCCCGCGCCTGTTTATCTCGCTGTTCTGCCTGATCGTGCCAGTGGGGCTGGTGGAATCACTGGGCTGGTTCACGCCGCTCGCCTCGACCGTGGTGGGCTTCATGCTGCTGGCCATCGAACGCATCGGCACCGACCTGCAAAGCCCGTTTCGCCATAGCGAGCACCAGATTCAGATGGAGGCCCTGTGCGAAACCATCGAGAAAAACCTGCAGTCGATGCAGCGTGATTCGTTGGGGGATGCGCGCAGGGTTGAAGAGACTGTTTAAACACATGAACGCCAGGGCGTAATGCCTTGGCGAGTCGCAGGTATTACTTCTTCTTTTTCGCCGGCTTGTCAGCCTTCTTTGCATCCTTGGCTTTTTCCGGCTTGCTATCGGCTTTTTTTGCAGACTTTTTCGGTTCGGCGTCTTTCTTCTTGTCTTTCTTGTCGGAGGACTTGGAAAGCTCCGACGCTGCCGCTGATTTCTTTTCCGGCGCAGACTTTTTGTCTTTCAAGTCCTTGCTGGCTTTCGAAGCATCGTCTTTTTTGCTTTTCTTCTCGTCTTTAGCCACGTTGACCACCTCTCGGAATGTGCCGGTATTGGCACCGGGCCTGTGCGAATGAACACAAGCTGATCGTTAGGCGTGGGCGTTCGGGCGGGGTTCAGATTATTTAGAGTTGGAGAGCGTTTAACCAAGAGGCCAGCAATTTTCGAAGTGGATTTCAATCAGGCCGGCAAATAGCCCATGGAGGCGCAGGGGTAAACTTTGACTCGATCCACTGTTTGAAAGCTATTACCACGGCGCTGGGAAACTTGGCTGACGGCCTGACCAGGTAAACCCCACCAGCGGTGTCGAGTTGCCAGCCCGGAAGAACGTGAAGCAATTTTCCTGCAGCAATGTCATGGCGCATCAGCCATTCGCCTGCGCCGAGTATCCCTGAATCAGCGCAAGCGGCGGCAAGTAACGATTCGCTGTCGTTGGCCGTGAGGTTTCCTTTTGGCGCGACTGTTTGCAACTCGCTGCCGCGAAAAAGCCGCCATTGCGGAAAAGACGCAAGGCCACTAAAGCGAAGGCAATTGTGCTTGATCAGATCGTGTGGATGGTCGGGCATGCCATGCTTTTCTATGTAAGCAGGCGAAGCGCCGAGGATCCGGCGGTGGTCACTTAACCGTTTGGCGATCAGTCGGTTGTCTTCCAGTTCTCCGATTCGGATCGCAGCGTCGAATCCTTCGTCGATGATGTCCACCAGGCGTTCGCTATAGTCTGCGAGGATCGAAACGTGCGGATACGCCTTGAGAAACTCCGGCAACATCGGGCCAAGCCAGCGCCGTCCCATGGCTGCCGGCAGTGCAAGCCGCAACGTACCTCGAACTTCGCTGGCACCTTGCGTCGCCTGCTGTTGCGCTTCATTCATCAAGTTGATGGCCGAGCGCAGATGCTGCTCAAGCTTGGCACCTACTGGCGTAATTCGAACCTGACGGGTTGAACGCTCGACGAGACGCACACCGAGGCGCTTTTCCATGGCGGCCAGTCGTTTCGATACGACGGTTGGGTGTCGCTGCAGGAGCCGACCTGCAGCGACAAACGAGCCTTGGGAGGCAACAGCCAGAAACGCAGCGATTTCGTCACTGTGCTGACTATTCAGAACATCAAGATTCATGGTTTTAGAATGATCGCCCCCGATGACTGCCCCGACTCCAATGCCGTATGCGCCTGCGATGCATCTTTCAGAGCGTAGTTGGCCCAAATTCTGGGCTTGATAATACCTGCGCCTATGGCGGCCAGCACATCCTGCGCCCGTTCCTGGTACTCACAGGCACTGGCGGTGTGTGCTGCCAGTGAAGGACGTGTGAGGAACAGCGAGCCTTTAGCGTTGAGCGTCGACAGTTCTACAGCCGAGGGCGCACCTGAGGAGGCCCCGAACGAAACCATCAGCCCGCGTGGCCGGAGACTATCCAAAGACGCCTGGAAAGACGCACGGCCGATAGGGTCGTAGACCACGTCAACCTTTCTGCCCTGGGTAAGACGGCTGACCTCGGACGCCAGGTTGTCGGCATTGAATACCAACACCTCATCACAACCGGATCTCAGCGCTTTTTCGACGCTGGCCAGTTTTGAAACCACACCAATCACTGTCGCCCCCAAGTGCTTGGCCCATGGCACCATGATTTCCCCCAATCCTCCAGCCACGCCATAGATCAGAACTGTGGTGCCCTGTGCCACTGGATAGGTGGTTTTTAACAGGTACTGCGCAGTGATGCCTTTGAACATGACAGCTGCGGCATCATCGAACGACAAGGCGTCGGGTATCTTCACCAGTCGCTCGGCTGGATAAAGTCGGGCCGAAGCATATGAGCCAATGGGCCCAGTGGCATAAGCGACCCTATCACCAACGTGCACATTGCTGACGCCCTCACCCACGATGACAACTCGCCCGGCCCCCTCCAATCCGAGTCCGGATGGCAGCGCAACAGGCACCGCACCCTTGCGTTGAGTCACATCGAGGAAGTTGACCCCGATGGCGTCCTGTTCAATCCAGACCTCACCTGGCCCGGGCAATTGTTCGCGCAACGTTTCCAGACTCAACACATCAGGCGCGCCGAACTGATTAAAGCGGATAGCGGATACCATGGTCGTTTCCTCCAAGGTCAGAAGTCTTCCAAACAGATGCCGCTAGTGTGAGAACTGACCTGCCGACGAACAAGACGGGCTGACTGCACGACATTAATGCATGATTTGCAGCAATAACATCATGGAATGGAGCTGCATCAGTTGCGGCGCTGTAAGTACCAGCGGTTCAAAATTGTCAATAGCACAGTTGTGCGACTGTTCCGCAGATAGCGCAGTGATAGGCTTTTTTGGCGTGACATACGCGAATGCCCGATCTGTTCAGAAGGCAGGTCCGGGCCAATGTTTAAGCCCGCTGTCAGCTAACTGAAAGGATTCGAACATGAAAAAGTCCATGACTACTCTGGCCATCGCCGCGACATTCGCTCTCGCCGCAACGGTCACAAACGCTGCCGTGCATCCAACGACCATCAGTGCTCCACAGACGGTCAAGCAGGCGACCGCCTCGATTGACACGCCTTTCTCAACACAACAGAAAGCTGGAGAAATCCAGACGGCCAGCCTGGCCAGAAGTTGCTCTGATGAACGCTATTCCTGGTGGGAATTCAGTGGCTGGGAAATAATCGCCTGCCTCGGAAGCGGTCAGTGGTAATTATTCAAACGAGTCTGGTGCGTGACTTATGTGTTGAGCACGCACCAGCGCCTGTTGGAGCCAGCACCTAAGCCGCAACACGACAGACCTTAAGGCCGCCGATTGACTCAATGCCGCAACCGCGTCTATGCCCGGCCCCACAAATCCTCCGCTCTGATGCGCGCACATGCACGCCCCGGCTTGGGGTAATCCTCAAAACGTAAAGGTAGGAATGACCGGAGGTACGGTCGAACGGGTCCTGCGCAACCAAGGTGAAGTCACCGCGATCGTGCAGAATTTCGTTGGGCCCATGCCTGTCATGGTTACCGGCCTTGCAGTTGACCGGGGCGCTGACGTAGCTGATCGGCAGGCGGTTGATCAGGTTCCAGTCTTCGCCAAGGGAGATCGGAAAGGTCGGCATGAAACTGTATTTGCCGAGCATCCGTGTGCCGTTGCTGTGCGGACCTCTGAGGGCGGTGTAATCGTACTGGTTGAACAGCAGGACCAGGTTGCCCACGGGGTTGTCCATCAATCTGGATATCTGTTCAGTGGACGGCTCGCAGCCGGCCTTGACCACTTTTGCGCGAAATCAAAAGGATCGCCAAGGCGTTCGAAGTGGTAGGTGAGGAACTGCATCATTATCTGCGCTCGAACGCCCACTGAGGGAAGTGATCCATGCCAGCACCAGTGCCTGCCCGCCATACCGGGGCAATCGCGATTTATAGGTCTCGCTCTGAATCAACCGGCGCGAACGCTTTGGCTGCGGCCACGGTATCCAGAGATTCGCGCAGCAGCTGAATTTTGCCGTCTTTGGCCACCAGGCGGCCTGCGTACATTTGCCGGTAGATGCGTCCCGTGGCAGGCACCAAGGCCTCTACGCTGTATTCGGCAAACGCCTGGTCGGGTGTGTCGATCAGAAAGTGAACGTTGCGAAATTTGAAGTCCGGCACTTTACCGAGCAATGAGCCAATGAAACTCTCAATGGCGGTGAGGCCTTGCACGCGGTGGGGTATGCCCAGCGACTCCAGGTAGGGCAACTCCAGCACACCATCCTCTGCGAAAAGTGCCGCCGCCAGGTGCGGCGTCTGGATGGCGTTCAGGTAATTTTGAAGTAATTCCACGGCATTTTTGTTTTTCATGACGACTTTCTCCGAAACGCATAAGGGATGGGCACGCTGCAGGTGCTGACCTGATCACGTTAGGAGATCCCTTTGATTTCAAAAATAGACGGTAATGAAAATCATCGTTTCATAATTGAAAGCCATGTCCTCAATGCCTCATGACGGCCATCGCCATTCGGGCTGGCTTAGATGCTCGGCAAAGAAGTCCGACAGCGCTTTGATTTTTACCGGTCGGGTACGTGCCGAGGGGGTGACGAAATACAAACCGCCACGGGTCATACTCCACTCCGGTAGTACCACGACCAACCGCCCGTCTTTCAAGTATTCGCTGGCGATAAATTCCGGCAGTTCGGCAATGGCCTGGCCCTCAAGCAACACCGGCAATAACGCATCCGAGTTGGTCACTCTTAATGGACCGCAGGGCACCACGTCTTCTTCGCTGCCGTCTTGATGAGTGAACCGCCACACTTGACTGCGGGCCCGGTAGGCATAACTCAGGCACGTGCGGGACGCGAGTTCACGGGGATGGACAAGGTGCCCATTCGCTTGCAGATAAGCCGGTGAGGCGACCAGGTATTGAGTGACGGCACACAGGCGCCGTGCAACCAGCGAGGAATCCGGCAATACGGCGATGCGTAACGCCGCATCAAAGCCCTCGGCGATCAGGTCAACCGAGGCATCCGAAAGGTGCAGGTCAATCGACAGCTCGGGATACTGGCGGATCAACTGCGGCATCAACGGTGCCACCCAACGCAGTCCAAACGACATCGGGATCGCCAGGCGTACCTGGCCGCGGGGCTGAACCGATAAATCCTGAGCCTCGCTTTCCACCTCTTCAGCCCGCCGATATATCTCACCCGCTTTGGCCGCCATGCTCGCGCCGAATTCAGTAAGTGCCAGTTGCCGCGACGTACGGTTGAACAAGCGCCCACCCAGGCGCGCCTCCAGCCGTGCGACCGCCCGCGATACCGTTGGCACTGACACGCTCATGACGCGCGCCGCGCCGGCGAACGAGCCCTCTTCGGCCACCTTGGCAAACATCGCCAACCCTTCGAAATCCGGAAGTCTGCTCATTTCATTTCTGCAACGATAGGTTTCAGACAATTCTATTTTGAAAGTTTTTCCCCGTCGATAAGCTTCTCCCACACCGCAACTCATTCAATCGAAATACGGGAGAAACATCATGACTGACAAACTCGAAGGCAAAATTGCATTGGTTACCGGCGGCACCTCAGGCATCGGTCTGGCCACTGCCAAACGCTTCGCTCAGGAAGGCGCTCACGTCTATATCACGGGCCGTCGCCAAGCCGAACTGGACGCCGCTGTCGCCGCGGTTGGCAACGCCACCGGCGTGCAGGTGGATTCAGCCAACCTCGACCAGTTGGACGCGTTGTATCGCCAGATTGGCGCAACACATGGCCGAATCGACGTGCTGTTCGCCAATGCGGGTGGTGGATCGATGCTGCCACTGGGTGACATCACTGAACAGCAGTACGAAGACACCTTCAATCGCAACGTAAAAGGCGTGCTGTTCACTGTGCAAAAGGCACTGCCACTGCTGGCCCAAAAGGCCTCGGTGATTCTCACCGGCTCTACGGCAGGCAGCTCGGGCACCGCCGCCTTCAGTGTTTACGCCGCGTCCAAAGCCGCCGTGCGCTCATTTGCCCGCAACTGGATTCTGGACTTGAAAGACCGTCAGGTGCGCATCAACACCATCAGCCCAGGCGCCACCCGCACTCCTGGCCTGGTTGAATTGGCCGGCCCCGATGCCGCTCAACAGCAAGGCTTGCTCGACTACATGGCCTCGCTGATCCCCATGGGGCGTGTTGGTGAAGCTGACGAAATTGCCAGCGCCGCGTTGTTCCTGGCCTCCGATGACGCCAGTTTCGTTAACGGTATCGAGCTGTTTGTTGACGGTGGCCAGGCGCAAATCTGAGCAGTCAGCGGGCGATTGTCGCGATCGCCCGCCACCCATTCATGAGGATGCGTTTATGAACACACTGCACTGGGCACTGCTTGCCGCCACTCTGCCCTTGGCTACCGGTACTTTGGCAGCGCCCTCGACTCCGCAGAGCCCACCCGCCATGAACTCAGCCGCACCGCTTCAGGTTTCAGCCATCGATCATGTCGGCATCAATGTGCCGGATATCGAAGAAGCCACACGCTTTTTCTCCGCGCTGATGGGCGCACGGGTGATCTCGGATATCAGCCCTGGCAAGATCCCGGATCAGTGGAAAAGCCAATTCCGCTGGCACCGCTCCAGCGAGCTGCAACGCTTTGTGATGCTGCAAATGGACGGCGGCGCGAAGTTGGAGTTGTTTCAGTACCAAGGCTCTGAGATCAATCAGGTTCAACCCCATGGCGACGACGCCGGAGCCAGCCATGTGGCCTTGCGCACCGCCGATATTGACGGCAGCCTGGCTACCCTCAAGCGCCTGAATGTGACCATTCTCAACGAGCCCATTACCAACCCGGACGGCGTTCGCTGGTTCTATTTTCAGGCGCCGTGGGGCACTCAGATTGAGCTGGTGTCGCTGCCGCACAACGTCGGGGGCTGACCCCGCCGTTTACGAAAGGCTTGTGGCTGTTTAACAATCCCCTAACAGGACGGTAAGGCCCGGGCGGCAGGCGCACCTAACTACAGGGTTCTACCAATGGCTTGCTCATAACTCGAAAGAAAATGCCGCCACTGCGATTCATCCCAGAAAGAATGCCGTCTGAGTTGAGGAATGTCGTGACGCGCCGCGCCCATTGCCGTAAAACGACCGCGAGATTTCTCCAGGTCAAGCAGCGCCAGTTCGAAATCGAAGTCTGTGTCGGTAATCGACGCCTTGATAAAGATGTGTTTGGAACGCATGCAACCGTGCTGCCATTTGCCCGAGTGCATCCGCGCCAGCATTTGCGCCAAACGTTCAAGAAGTCGCAGATGCTGCGCGGTGGTCAACAGGCTTGCAGCGCCCTGGCTATACCAGGTATCCAGATCAATGAAGCCACCCAGATCATTGGTAACCAAGACCCCCTGCCAAACGCCGTCGACTTTTCTCGCGCCATAAAATACCGGTCTAGGCGCATTCACACTCAGTTGCTGGAGTCTTGAAAGGGCAATGCCTTCACGCAATGCGGTGGGTCGGCCAGTGGGGTAACGGAGGCTGCGGAACAGATGGCCAGTCTGGCGCTTTACGAAAAACGTCTTGTCACCTTGAACGATCAACTGGACACCGCTGGTGCCGCTGCGGCGCACATTCGGCGGTTCCACCCACGACCCGGACGTACCCCACCAGAAATCAAATTCATCGCGTGCCCTGCCCATTGTGCGCTCCATTTATTGTAGAAATCGTTTCGTGCGACGTTTGCATGAGGGTCGCAACAGCAGCTCAGTCTGTTGGTGGACGTTAATAGTTCCCTCGGTGTTCGAGGATTTTAGGGGCAGCTTGGGGCTTTTACGCAACTACGTGACGAAAATAGGCTACTGATGGAGACGGCATTCAAGGCCGATCTGGATCTGTTGATCTATCCGAACGTTACGCGAGGCTTCATCGAGCCGGCCAACAGTACGTTCATCGCCAAGGCGCTGGGCCTGAACTGCAGAAACTTTCAAGTAGTGGACGCCTGCAATGGCTGGGTGCCCGATCGTGAAGTCAGCGGGTTGAGCGGGCTGATGGCCGAGCACGGCGGATTTGCGCCCAACGGATGGTCAGCGGTGGTCGGCGCGTTCATCACGATCATGTTCAGCTTCATCTGTACGGAAGCGGTGAACATCGCGGCCGCCGAATCGAATAACCCGGCGCAGAACATTACCAAAGCCACTCGCTCGGTGATCTGGCGTATTGGCGTGTTCTACCTGCTGTCGATCTTTGTAGTGATCTCGGTGGTGCCCTGGAATGATCCGTTGCCGGCCTCGGTGGGCTCGTATCAGCGCGCCCTGGAAATCATGAATATTCCAAACGCCAGGTTCATGGTCGACGTCGTCGTCCTGATCGCTGTGGCCAGTTGCATGAACTCCTCGATCTACATTGCCTCGCACATGCTGAACTCGCCGGGTCGTCGCGGTGATGCACCGAAGTTACCACCACCATTGGCCTGGCGCTGGCAATCTCCTTTATCGGCCTGATGACGTCGCGTCACCCTGCCCCGGCGGCACGCGCAACGCCGATGGGTCAGGCCTGATCCATCGCCTCGACCACGCCTTTATCCTCGCCCAGAAAGCCGCCACTCTGATGCGCCCACAGCCGCGCATACACGCCGTTCTTCTCCAGCAGCTCGGTGTGGGTGCCCTGCTCGATAATGCGTCCTTCGTCCATGACGATCAGGCGATCCATGGCGGCGATGGTCGACAAGCGATGGGCGATCGCGATCACGGTCTTGCCCTGCATCATGTCATCAAGGCTTTCCTGAATTGCCACTTCGACTTCCGAGTCCAGTGCGCTGGTGGCCTCGTCAAGCAACAGGATCGGCGCATTCTTGAGCATCACCCGGGCAATCGCCACGCGCTGGCGCTGGCCGCCGGACAGCTTGATCCCGCGCTCGCCCACCAGCGTGTCGTAGCCGGTGTGGCCCTGGCGGTCGCTGAGCTGGCTGATGAACTCATCGGCCTGAGCACTGACCGCGGCGCTACGCACTTGCGCGTCGCTGGCATCGGGACGGCCATAAGCGATGTTGTCGCGAATGGAGCGGTGCAACAGCGAAGTATCCTGCGTGACCATACCGATGGCGCTGCGCAGGCTGTCCTGGGTGACGTGCGCAATATTCTGGCCGTCGATACGAATCTCCCCGCTGTCGACGTCATAAAAACGCAACAGCAAATTGATCAGCGTCGATTTGCCGGCGCCCGAACGGCCCACCAGGCCGATCTTTTCACCCGCGCGGATTTTCAGGCTCAGGCCATCGAGCACCTGGCGCTCGCCGTTGTAGTTGAAACTCACCTTGTCGAAGCTGACGGCGCCACCGGAAGTCGTCAGCACAGTGGCCCCCGGCGCATCCTGGACCTTGGCGCCCTGGGTCAGCGTTGCCATGCCGTCCTGTACGGTGCCAATGCTTTCGAACAGCGAGGTCATTTGCCACATGATCCAGTTCGACATGCCGTTGATCCGCAACGCCATGGCGGTGATGGCCGCCACCGCACCTGCACCGACATCGCCCTGGTGCCACAGCCACAGGGCATAGCCTCCCGCGGACATGATCAATGCCACCACCAATGCCTGATTGACGATCTCGAACAGACTGACCAGACGCATCTGGCGGAAACCGGTCAGCTTGAAATCTTCCATCGCTGCACGCGCGAAATGCGCTTCGCGGTTGGAGTGGGAAAACAGCTTCACAGTGGTGATGTTGGTGTAGGCGTCCGAGATACGTCCGGTCATCATCGAGCGTGCATTGGCCTGTTCCTGCCCGACTTTGCCCAGGCGTGGCACGAAGTACCACATGGCCAGACCGAACAACACCGCCCAGCCAATGAACGGCAGCATCAGCTTCAACGCGAAGCCGCCGGCCAGTGCGATGATCGCGATGAAATAGACGCCGATCCCCGGCAGAATCTCGATCAGCGTGAACAGCACGTCGCGCACCGCCAGCGCCGTTTGCATCACCTTGGTCGTGACCCGGCCGGAAAATTCATCGGAAAAGAACGACAGGCTCTGGCGCAGCATCAGGCGATGGAAATCCCAGCGCAGGCGCAACGGCAGATTAATCGCCAGGATCTGGTGCTGCACCATGGTCCGCAACGCCACCAGCCCGACGCTGATCACCATCACCAGGCCCATGCCCCACAGCACGCGACTCTCTTGCGCGGCCGCTTCGCCGCCCGCCTGCCAGGTCGCGAGCAGGTCGACGACCTGGCCGAGAAAGGAAAACAGCCAGGCTTCATAAATCGACACCCCGGCGCTGAGCACCGCCAGTGCCAGGATGTAACCACGAGCGCCCCGGGTACAGGCCCATAGAAAGCGCGCCAGGCCGTTGGGCGGTGGCGGCACCTCGTCAGGCGGGAAAGGGTCGAGCCTTCGTTCGAACAGACGAAGCATGGTGTTCTCCAAACCGATCAAATTAAGGGGATTCTGCCATTGAACGGACACGCTGAGGGTTTTGCGCAATCGTCGACCGTCACAAACACGGCAATTACGTCTGATTGATCCACAAACGCGACACCCGCATTGAGCCCGGCCACCGGCTGCGATAGAACACTCTGGCAACATGGCCGCAGTGGCTCAATCCGTGTGTTCAGGGCTCGAACGTGAAAATAAAAATAAACCAGATCTCCCCTTTGCTGCTCGCTCTCCTGATGCTGCATGGCGCACCAGCCTGTGCCGAAGAAGCCGCCAGCCCATCCTCCAACCTTCTGACCGCCGCTGTCGCCTGGAAGCAGACCGCCGCCGAGTTCGAGGCGCTTTATTATCAAGGGTTCAACGTCGCCAGAATGCAACTGGACCGCGCGCTGCAGGCGCACAAACCGGGTGACCGGCCGTTGGCAATCATCAGCGATGTCGACGACACCGTGCTCAGCAGCAACAGTTATTGGGGCTACATGATCAATGCCGACAAGGAGTTTTTCGACGACGCGGCGTGGGATCAGTGGGTGGCGGACAATGGTCCGGTTGCCACACCCGGCGCTGTGGATTTCCTGAACTATGCGCAATCCAGAGGCGTTGAGATTTTTTACGTCACCAGCCGTGATCAGGGCGAAAAAACCTACGAGTATGCCTTGGCCAATCTGCGCAAAAACAAGCTGCCGGTAGCCGACGAGAAACACCTGACGGTGTATCGCGACAGTTCCAACAAGGAGCCGCGTCAACAGGAAATCGCCAGGGATTACGACGTGGTGGTGATGCTCGGTGACAACCTCAACGACTTCAAGCGCAAGTACTACGTCGCCGACGTCAAACAGCGCCATAGCCTGATGAGCGAAGACAAGGAACAGTTCGGGCGCAAGTTCATCATCTTTCCGAACCCGACCGACGGGCACTGGCTCAAAGCGATCTTTGGCGACTCCGAGCCCCCGGCCACCGCGCAGAATCGCGCCAGATTCAAGGCCGCGGCGGGCTCCACGGCCTGGCAACCCGGGCCGTAAAGGCGCGCCTTCGAGGTCGGCCCAGCGATGCCGTTGTGCAAAGACCGGCCTCAGCCCAGGCGAATCGACAGCTCGATGTCATCGGCAAACGGCACCGACAGGTAACCGTTCTGTGGCGCACGCACGTGAGCCAGATATTCCGGGCAATAGTCGGTGTTATCCGCCACCACCAGCGCGCCCGGCTTCAGATGCTTTTCCACCAGCCTCAACACATCGCCATACAACGCCTTGGCCCCGTCCAGCAGGAGCAGGTCGACTGAAGGCGGCAGGTCCGTGGCGAGGGTGACGAGCGCATCGCCTTCGCGGATTTGCACCAGATCGCTGACACCACCCTCGACAAAGTGATGGCGTGCCAGGGCGATTTTCTCCGGTTCGAATTCGCTGCCGATCAGCACGCCGCCACCGTTGTCGCGCAGCGCCGCCGCCAAGTGCAGGGTCGACAGGCCGAACGAGGTGCCGAACTCGACAATCGCTTTGGCCCTGGTAGTGCGCGCCAGCATGTACAGCAGTTTGCCGGTGTCGCGCGAGACCGGCAGCCACAGGTCCTTGAGCATGGCGTAGAGTTGCAGGTACTCGGTCTTGCTGTGCATCAGGCGCTCGCGCTCCTCGCCCGACACCGTTTCCAGCACCGGGCTGGTGGCGGCGCTGGCCTGGCTGTAGAGGCGTTCGATCAGGCCGGCCAATGGTTCAGAAGTCAGGGTGGTCATGATTGCTTTCCGTCAATGGGGGATTAAGATGCGAGTGATTCGTCGCATTTAAATGATGCGAGTGATTCACTCGATCCGCTATTCGCGTTTCCCCCGAGGCCCGAGCCGCCCATGAGCAATCGTCAGACCGCCCGTATTTCCTCGCGCAAACAGCCGCAGCAGGCACGCTCGGCTGACCTGGTCGCGGCGATTCTGCAGGCGGCTATTCAGGTTTTGACCGAGCACGGCGCGACCCGATTCACCACCGCACGGGTCGCGGAAAAGGCTGGCGTGAGCATCGGCTCGCTGTATCAGTACTTCCCCAACAAGGCGGCGATCCTGTTTCGCCTTCAGAGCGATGAGTGGCTGCACACCACGCAGATGCTGCAGCGGATTCTGGAAGATCAGCAACAGCCGCCACTGACGCGCCTGCACACGCTGGTGCAAGAGTTCATCCGTTCGGAGTGCGAGGAAGCGCAGATGCGTGGAGCGTTGAACGACGCCGCCCCGCTGTATCGCGATGCGCCCGAGGCCCACGAAGTGCGCGCCGCCGGACGGCAGATCTTTGCCGAGTTCATGCTGCAATTGCTGCCGGATGTCGATGAGGCAAGCCGCACCGCAACCTGTGATCTGATCCTGACCACGCTCAGTTCGGTGGGCAAAGACTTTTCCGGTACTGCACGCAGCGATCAGGAAATCACGGCTTTCGCCGATGGGTTGGCGGACATGTTCAGCGCTTACATAGTGGCGCTGAATCAAATCGCCTGAACCACACAAACTCCGGCAAAAAAAAGCCCCGCAACCGAATGAGGTGCGGGGCAAAGGATTGGTTGGTTGCGGCCAACCAAAGGAGCTCGGTCAGAACGGTTTGCGCAGCCGGGTCAGATGCAATCCTGGGCGGCGCGTTCAAAGCTTGAAGGCAGGAAGTTCGAGGCCAGCAAGTGGCGTTCGTAGATGAACACCTTGCCGCCGGTGCCGGCCTTGTAGGCTTCCAGCACGTTGTCGGCCGACACCTTGCTTGGCACCACGATCCGGTAGCTGCGCTGGGTCTGCGAAACGGTCGGGTTCAGCGCACTGCGCTGCAACTTCGGCACCACGCAATCGGCGTATTGCGCCGGGGTCTTGCTGGTCTGCAAGGTCAACGTCGGGTCATTCGGCGCTGAGGCGCAACCGGCGAGCAGCAAGGAGGCAACGGCCAGGGTCGGGGCGAAAAAAGCACGCATCGGGGTAATCCTGAAAATAAAGGTTCGGTTCAACGGGCAGCAGTTCAGCGTCACGGCGCCGCCGCTGCCCTTTATGTTTTTGATACTCAGCTGGAGGCCACCAGCGCCTTGAGCGAGGCATCGAACTGTTTCAAGGCATTGAGTTGCAGGTCACGTTGCTTGTCGATCTGCGCAGCGATTTCCTGCGCGGCCTTGTCGTGTACCCAGAC
>Ga0153921_1000665_pt1 | contig 17082 bp, 16 predicted proteins | sample TSNJ005MetaG_FD_104691 | JGI IMG/M metagenome (GOLD analysis project Ga0153921, IMG submission 104691) | Attine ant fungus gardens microbial communities from New Jersey, USA - TSNJ005 MetaG | ecosystem: Host-associated > Fungi > Mycelium > Unclassified | place: USA: New Jersey, Brendon T. Byrne... | reverse complement strand
GGGGGGAGGAGGTGGTGGGGTGGAGGGGGCGGCGGCTGGGGGGGGGGGGGGGGTGGGGGGGGGGTGGGGGGGGGGGGGGGGGGGGCGAGTGCGATGAGGCGTTCGCATAGCACTGATTCGAATTGGCGATTGTTCCCGAAGGTGAACTCACGCAGCAGTGTTCCGAAAGTGGAGGGTGCAGAGGCGTTGCCGAATAGCTCCTTCATGCCGCCGGAGCGAAGTAGGTCGAGGTCGTCGATGCTGTCTGCATCCGCGCACATCCGGCGATCAGTGTCGCCAATTCCGCTGCCCCGGATGTGATCTTTGTGGCGGTGATTGAGATCTTCTCGGCGATTAGGTCCGCGCGCTTGGTTTGCTCGGCCAATGTCATCACGGGAACCAGTCCTGCGTAGGAAACGATGGGTCTTCGTCGAAAACTACGGAATCCTCGACGAACTTGGGGGACACTTTCACCGGAAATGCTTTCCCGAGCTGGTGGATTTGTTGTGTGAAAACTCGAATGATCCCAGTTCAGGGGCGCTTTCTTTAGTTCGACGCTCCGGCCGTGGGAGTTCTATCGGTGGATTCAGGCCAGAGGGCAATCTACTGAGCAAGCTACTGAGCAAGTTTTTTTCTCTCGCAATGGCTAGGGATTACGCAAGCCGACTTTGATAGCTGTTGGGACCGAATTTTCCGCATGCTCGTCGATAGCGGTACGGCGAGGTGGTGTTCGCCTGCGCACAGCAGGGGAATTGCCGTGTGTTCGACCGAGGCCGCGCCGTGCTGGATGACACCTCGGCAAGGAACTGGTTGCCAGCTGGTTTGCAATAAAGTATCCTCTTTATCAAGGAGTTCGATAAGCCGCTGATTCACTGCCAGTCCGGCGGTGTTAGCGAGTAGTGGTTGCAGGGACCCTTAATCAAGGGATTGAGCGGACATATTCAGGTGCCGGCCGTTCTGAATGGACCGTCACCGAGCTGGTGAAGATGACACTCTTTTGGGATTCTAGGGACTGGTGGAGAGGGGTTACAGGGTGACGGAAGCGGCGACCACCGCACGGCACAATGCCGTAGCGGCGACATCTGACGAGCTGCGCGATGAGGTGCGCGCGTGGCTTGCCGGACACGTTCCCGATGGCTGGCGTGAGCGGCAGTCGGGTGCAACTCAGGACGAATACACCGAGTTTCAGCGTTGGTGGTTCGCAGAGATGCGCTCGGGTGGGTACCTCGTCCCCCATTGGCCGAAGGAACATGGCGGTGGGGGGTTCTCGATCGCCGAGCAGGTCGTCCTTCATGAGGAGGTCGCCCGCGCAGGCGCGCCTCGCCTGCAGTTACATTTCGCCTCGCTTTACCACCTTCCCGCGACGCTCCTGCATGCTGGCTCCGAAGCCCAGATAGCTCGGCATCTGCCGGCGATCCTTGAGGGTACGGTCTGGTGTCAGGGATTTTCGGAGCCTGAAGCGGGCTCTGATCTAGCCAGCCTGCGTACCCGCGCCAAGGCAGTCGACGGCGGTTACCTGATCAGCGGGCAAAAACTGTGGACAAGCATGGCTGAGTACGCCGACTGGTGCATGCTGCTTGCGCGTACTGACCCGACTGCGCCCCCACACCACGGAATCTCGCTCTTCTTGCTGGACATGCGCTCACCCGGGGTCGAGCTGCGCGCGCTACGTCAAGCGTCTGGAGCAGCTGAGTTCTGCGAGCTATTCCTCGACGACGTCTTCGTGCCGAACGATTGCCTCGTCGGCGCTGTCAACGACGGTTGGCGAATCGCGCAGAGCACCCTGTCAGCGGAACGCGGCCTGACCATGCTGGAGTTGACCGAGCGATTGCGCTTCGGTTTTCGACGGCTCGTCGAGCAGCTAGCCGCAGACGATAGCGTAGAGCTGGCCGACGCGTGGTCGCGCGATGCGCTCGGTGCGTCCTACGCCGAGCTGGAAGCGTTGCGATATCTCTGCGGTCAGCTGGTCGACCAGCTCGTCGCGCATGGCGGCGTCGGTGTCGAGGCGTCCGTCGTCAAGGTGATCTACAGCGAGGCGCTGCAGCGGTTCGCGACGCTCGCCGTCGAACTTGAGGGGCTACCCGCTCAGATTTCGCGTGGACTGCTGCTTGGCGCTGGCTGGGAGAGCGGCCACGCTATGCAGGACTTCATAAACTCGTGGATGTGGACGATCGCGGGCGGCACGAATGAGATCCAGCGCAACGTAATTGGCGAGCGCATGCTTGGCCTGCCACGAGAGCCGAGGGCGACACTGTGAGCACAAGCGAGTTGGACGAGATCCGTGACGTCGCACGAGACTTACTGAAGCATCGGTCCTCACCAGACCAACGCCACGCGCTGCTCGATGCCGGCGCGCGCCACGACCTCAGTCTGTGGCAGGAAATCGTGGCACTCGGCTGGGCCGGGATCGCGGTACCTGAACGCCACGGCGGGGTTGGCCTGATGGCCTCGAGGCTGGGCGCGGTTATGGGAGAGCTCGGCCGAGCACTTGCGATGACCCCGTTCACGAGCAGCGTCGGCTGCGCTGTCCCGACGATCCTCGCATCAGACAACTTGGACGCCATCGAGTCGCTGATCCCGCGTCTCGCTGCTGGCGAGTTAATCGCCACCGTAGCCTTCGACACGACCGACCTCACGGTCACGACGTCTGATGGTCAGTTGCTGGTCAGCGGAACGGCTCGGTTTGTCCTCGACGCTGACATTGCCGATGTATTGATCGTTGGCTCGGCCGACGCCCCCTTCGTCGCGGTGGTGCCGCTGAGCGAGCGAGCGACGGTCACGCCGCACGGCGGATGGGACCCGACGCGTTCACTCTGCTCAGTGCGCTTGGACCGTGTGCCCGTCGTACCTGACGGGTTGCTCGCCGACGGTGTCAGTGTGCAGGCTCTGCGCAGGACCGGTCTGGCTTTCGGCGCCTTGTCCTCGATGGCCGATGCTGTCGGTACCGCCGAGCGTGCCCTTGAACTCGCGGTCGAACACGCCAAGGAGCGCCGGCAGTTCAATCGGCCGATCGGGTCCTTCCAGGCGGTCAAGCATCGGCTTGCTGACATGGTGATCGCCCTCTCGTCGAGTCGCAGTGCTGTGAATCGCGGTTTCGTGGCGCTCGAGCAGGGTGGTTCGGCGGTCGAGGCCGCTGCCGTAGCAAAGTCGGTGGCCGGGGACGCTTGCGCGGCGATCTGTGGCGATGCGGTCCAGGTACACGGAGGTATGGGATTTACGTGGGAACACGCCGCTCACCTGCATCTTAAGCGCGCAAAACTTGACCAGGCGATGTTTGGCCGACCACGGAGCCACCGCCAGATACTCACCCAGATACTTCTCGACGATGGATGTGCTTATGCGTAACGTTCCCGATGTAACGCTGTCCGCGTGGCAGCCCCCGTCATATTCAGTGGATGCCAATGGCAAGGTCGTCGGCGCTGTCCCCGGCAAGCCCAATAACTGGGGTCGCTGGGGGGAGGACGACCAGCGCGGCACCGCGAACCTGCTCACTGCGGAGTGCGCTCAGGCAGGGGCTGCGCTCGTGCGTCGAGGCGCGGTGTTCTCGCTAGGCCTGCCGATCGGGCACGGCGCACCCAACATTGGGACCCGTAGCGAGCCACTGCATCTGGTTCGCCGCGCGACAGCCGATCAAGTGGTCGGTGACACGGACCACCTGGGTATCGAAAGCTCCGATGACCTAGTGGTGCTGCCCCTGCAGGCGAGTACACAGCTGGACGGCCACGGCCACTTTGCGCACGACCACACGTTCTACAACGGTTACTGGTCCGGCCTGATGACCGCCGGACAGGGTGCGCGGCGGTTGGGAATCCATCACCAGGCGGGTGGCATCGTCGGCCGCGGCATCCTCCTCGACGTTGCACGGCACACTGATCTGGACCCGTTTAACGGTGCGATCAACGCAGCGATGCTGGACGAGGTTGCCGCCGCGCACGGTGTGGAGATCCGGCCAGGCGACATCGTTCTCGTGCGCACCGGATGGCTGGGTACCTGGCTGTCGGAGCCGGATACGCGCCGTCGACGTCGACAGGCGGGCCTCACGTTAGACACTATCGACTGGCTGGCGGCCCACGACGTCGCCATGATCGCCGCCGACAACAAGACCGTCGAGGCGGTGCCCGGACCAGAAGACCAGCCGATTCTAAGCTGGCACATCGGTGCACTGCGCGATCTCGGGCTACTTGTCGGCGAGCTGTTCGATCTCGACGCGCTCTCCGAGGATTGTGCTGCCGACGGGGTCTACGAATTCCTTTTCAGCACTGCTCCATTGCCGATCGTCAACGCGGTCGGATCCCCCCTCAACCCTCTGGTGGTGAAGTAGCAATGCGGTTGGTGACCTTCGAGCACGGTGACTCACGTCGCATCGGTGCGCTGCAGGAGGACTGCGTTGTGCCTCTCGATGACGTAGCCGCCGATATGCTTGGTTTGCTGAATGGCGCCGCTGCTGCGTTTGACGCCGCCTCTACAGTGCTAGATCGTGCGACGGAGTCCATCCCGTTGGCAGAGGTGCGTTTATGCGCGCCAATATGTGCTCCGCCGCAGGTGCTGGGAATTGGCCGTAACTACATGCGCAAGCCAGAAGATGCGCGGCACCGCGGAAAGCAGGTCTGGTTCAGTACGTCTCCCAGTAGCATCGTCGGTCATGGCGATCCAATCGTAGTTCCAGCATCTGCACCGAGCGTGGACTACGAAGGGGAGCTCGCTGTTGTGATCGGCCGTGAGGCACATGGCATTCGGGGGGAGGATGAAGCATACGCGGTCATCGCCGGCTTTACCGTTGCGAACGATGTCACTAACCACGACTGGCTATCACAGTCTCCGACGGTGATGTTGGCCAAATCGTATACCGGGAACAGTCCGATTGGCCCTTGGTTGGTCACGCGTGATGAGATCCCGGACCCGCATGCGTTGCGGATCAGGACCTGGGTAAACGACGAGTTACGACAGGATGGGACGACTGCAGACATGCTTAACCGGATTACCCAGCAGATCGAGCATTTGACGGAGCGTCTGACGTTGATGCCCGGCGACATACTCATGACTGGTACTCCGGCTGGCACCGGAAACCGGATGAATCCGCCGAGTTTCCTGGTACCTGGCGACGTCGTACGCGTCGAGATTGAGGGAATTGGAACTCTCGAGAACCCCGTCGTGGCAGGACAGAGGTGATGACAGTGAAGCTTGATTTATCTGATGCGAAGATTCTCATCGTCGGGCCGCACCGCCCTGTCTCGCGGCCGATTACGCTGGCGCTCGCTCTATCTAACGACGTCTGGGGACTAGCTCGTTTCTCGCGACCGCAGATACGTGAGGAACTAGAAGCAGCTGGCGTTCGCTGCATCTCCGGTGACCCGGACGCGGACGGGCTCGCCCAGTTACCTACTGACTTTGACTACGTCCTGAACTTCGTCGATGTGCGTAGCCGAGACGGCGACTTCAACCGCGATATCACCGCGAATGCGGAGGCTACCGGCCTACTCATGCGCCACTGCTGTGACGCTAAGGGTTTTATGCACTGGTCGACGACCGGTGTCTACCACCATGCACCGAATGTTCTACGGACTGAAGGCTCCCCGCTCGGTGACCATCACCGCTCGCGAGATGAGACTTACAGCATTGTTCGGATAGCCTGCGAGGCAGTCGTACGCACAGCGGCGAGACTCTATGATCTGCCATCGACGATCGCAAGACTAGGCGCTTGGTACGGTCCGGACATCGGTTGGCCCGCAGATCATTTGGAATCAATTGTCGCCGGACGGTCGATTGAGGTGAACCCCGAGCGCCCGAACACCTTTAGCCTGATCCACCAAGATGACTACGTGCGGATGGTCCCGGCGCTTCTACGCGCCGCCTCGGTCCCCGCCACGATTATCAACTGGGCTGGTGAGCCGGTCAGCATCGAAGATTGGTGCGGAGAGCTCGGTACGCTCGTTGGCCGCTCGCCAATTTTCAACTACACGGAAGACGCCATAACCAGCGTCGTCGCTGATCGCACTCGATTGCACGAGATCGTTGAACCATCGCAAGTGCCCTGGCGAGCCGGGCTGCGCCAGCTTGTCCAAGGGCGTTATCCCGAACTGCTGTGTGATAACGAGGAGAGCGCATGAGAATTCAGCCCACTCGCTCTGTCGCACCAGAGCTCGCCGCACGCTATATTGCCGAGGGCTGGTGGGCGGCGAACGACCTGCTTACCGGGATTGAGCGAGTAGCTGCCCACGCGCCCGATCGCCTTGCAGTCGTTGACCGTTGGGGTCAAGCGACATACGGAGAGTTGGCCGCCGCAGTGGAGCGTATGCAGCATCGTCTGCACTCGCTAGGGATCGGTCCCGGGGACGTTGTGGGCATCGTTATGCCCAACTGGCTCCAAAGTATCGTTCTTTATCATGCCGCACTGAGGCGCGGAGCCGTGGTTGCTCCTATGTCTACCCGCATTAGCGTCGCCGACCTTCGATCAATGGCGACCGCGTCTCGCGTCTCACTTCTCGCTTGCCCGCCGGGATTCGATCTCACCGAGGGGGCCGAAGCGCTTGTGGCCGACGGGACGATCCGATCGGTCCTACGGCTCGACCCCACCGGCAACTACGACGGTGTAGTTACAAGCCAGGCGCCGAATATCAGTGTGGATGTCCATGCCCCGGCAGTTGTAATCTTCACCTCGGGTAGTACTGCTGCGTCGAAAGGCGTCGTACATTCGCTCGCCACCCTCGGGGCTGCAAACCGAAGCCTAACGCTCCGAGCTGGTTTGGATGAAAACGATGTGCATTTTGTAGTGTCGCCGATCGCGCATATCACCGGGGTTATGCAAGGGCTCCATATGCCGTTTGATCAAGGATCGACTGTGGTGCTCTCGGACCGGTGGGATCCGTTAGACGCCGCCCAGCAGATCGAGGCCTTCGGCGTGACCTTCACCGGTGGAGCTCCAGTTCATCTCGAAGGACTGATGCGCGTCTTCAGTGAGTGGGGGCGCAAGAGCCCACTGCGCGTTGCGGTATCTGGTGGCGCGCCAATGTCGCCGGCTCTGATCGCTCAAGCGCGGGAGATCCTCGGTGCGCGAGTTATGCGAGTGTACGGATCGACGGAGTTCCCGTTCATCTCGGGAACGCTTCACGATGATGACGACGACGTTTCGGCGATCTCCGACGGCATGGTTACTCCGGGAACGGAGGTGCGCGCTTCCGAGTCAGGCGAACTCTTGGCCCGCGGCCCCGCACTGAGCCTTGGTTACCTCGATTCGCAGGACACCCAGGACGCGACAATGGACGGCTGGCTGCGAACCGGCGACCTTGCCGAGATCAACAGCGGCCGCCTCCGAATCATCGGTCGGCAGAAAGAGATTGCTATCCGTTACGGTGAGAAGGTTTCTCTGGCAGAGGTCGAGAAAGCGCTCGTAGGCTGGGATGGTTGTCTTGAACACGGCGTCTACGTCGTTCCTGACGAACAAACCGGTGAGCGTGTCGGCGTCGCGGTTCGATCAACCTCGGGCGCGCAACTCACCCTGGCTGGTATGCATTCGCACCTGGCTGGTGCCGGGCTGGCCACCCGGAAGTTTCCTGAAGAGATCACAGAATGGAGAGAGCCGTTGCCGCGAACCGACTCGGGTAAACTTGCGCGAACAGCCCTCGCGCAAGGCGCTGAGGATCGCGTCCTGGAGCGGGCATTGCGCTTGCGCACAGTCAGGCCGCTGACATGACCCACGGGCGGCCGCATCCTGGATTGCCAAGCGGCTGGTTTCAGGTTGGGTGGTCGCACGAGCTGGCAGCTGGCGATGTGCGCCCGCTCTACTATTTCGGACAGCATCTTGCCTTGTGGCGCACAAAGCAGGGAACACCACACCTAACAAGCGGTTACTGCCCCCACCTGGGTACAAGCCTGGGGCACGGTGGCGAGGTGGAGGGTAACGCCCTCGTCTGTCCAATGCATGGATGGCACTGGGATGGCGCGGGACGAAACGTCCGCATCCCTTATGAGGAGAATGTTTCGCCCGTATGCCTGCCGACGTGGCAACTGCGGGAGGCAGACGGATTCCTCTGGGCCTGGTACTCGTCGACTAACCAACCTCCGTCTTGGGAGCCGCCGAGGCTCCCTGAGTCGACTGAATCGCGCTACCATGACGTCGACGCAGACACCACTCGGATCTGGTCGGCGGTCAACGTCCATCCTCAGGTAATAGTCGAGACGTCCGCTGATGAGGCCCACAATCCCGTTCTACACCGAGCAAGCCCTGACTGGCGCATCGAAGGCTTCAGTAGCGAGGATGTGCAGTTCGAAACTGTGCACCGATTCACTTTCGGGACGCGCCGTTCACGGATGACACCAGACGGTCCTGTTGATTCCACCCTGACTCAGAAGTATTGGGGAATTGGGCTCGGCGTCAACTGGTTTCGCGGAGGTGTCACGTCGACGTTCATACAAACGCAAACACCGATCGACAATGACCGCATTGATATCCGTGGGACAGTTTTTATCGAGCGAGCAGACTCCAGTGAGAGTCCGACCGGCTTCGCACGCAAATGGATTGACATGGAGTGGTTGCAGATGGATCGCCATCTCGAAATTTGGGAATCGATGCGTTACATCGCAGACCCGCCGCTAACCACAAGCGAAGCCGCGCCACTGCTCGCGTTGCGAGAGTGGGCTGGTCAATTCTATGAGTCCAAGGATCACTCATGAGTGATCATTTGAAAGGCTGGACGCTTCCACTTTCGCCTACCGGACGTTCGGCACTAGTGCCTCCACCGCCGTGGCATTTTTCTGGAGAAGCGATCGCAGTGGACTTTACTGTTGACGCTGAACGTGCGGCGACGTATTTTCCCGACGGATTGGTGGCGTCGCCCGATGGCGCCGCTTCAATGGTGTTTGCGCGATGGTCATCGTCGGCCGACGCTGACCCTGGACTAGCGGACGATCCCACTCGGGGCGAATATCACGAGGCGTACGTCGTCTTGCATGGTTTCCGTGAGGGACGGCCCATCGCGCGTTGCCCGTTTATCTGGGTCGATAGCGATTTATCGTTGGTACGCGGATTGATCCAAGGATTCCCCAAGCGTTTAGGTCAGATTGATCTGACCACTGCCGTCCAGATAGGACGTGGCGGGCCTCGCCGTGCTCAGGGAGGTCGGTTTTCGGCGCACGCGTCCTCGCTCGGAGCGACAGTTGCGCGCGCGAGGGTGACACTCGACCGTGCGGAGCTCCCTGATGTGCGGCCACCTGCGGTCTCGCTACCGCTTATTCACTCGCGTCTCTGGCCCGCTTATGGCGGCGCAGGTGACAAGCCTGCGATCAGTGAGCTGGTGCGCAGTGAGATTGTCGACTTCGAGCTCGCAGATGTTTTCAGCGGAAGTGCCGAGCTTGAGCTCGGCGCCCTTATGCACGAGGAAATTGCCGACTTAATGCCCACATCGGTTGGTCGCGGCTGGGTGCTGTCGATCGGCTTCACGATCAACGGCGGCCGACAAGTCGGACGACCATCACACGAGAAGGAACCGCGATGACAGAAAAGCTCCGCGAGAGTGGCTCGATTAACCAGCAGATTCTCGGTGGAAGCTACGACACGATCGTAGTTGGCGGCGGTAGTTCCGGCTGCGCACTGGCGGCGCGTCTATCGGAAGATTCGTCGCACTCAGTGTTACTGCTGGAGGCTGGGGCTGATTACCCTGACCTCGAATCGATGCCTGAAGAGCTTATGCACCCAGAAGGGCACACGGTCGTCGACCCGCAGTTCGTCAGTTCTTACGTAGGTGCGCCTTTACCTGGCGGCGATGCGTCACTGACCTTCCTGCGGGGCAAGGTTATCGGCGGTTCCGGCGCAGTGAACGGATGCGCGTTCCTACGAGGACTGCCTGAGGACTACGACAGCTGGGGCAGCGCCCTATGGGCCTGGGACTCTGTCCTGCCTGCATTCCGGCGGTTGGAAACCGACCAGGACTTCACTAGCAGCTGGCACGGTACAGACGGTCCTATTGGGGTCCGCCGCTATCCCCGAGACCAGTGGTTACCTCACCACGAGGCGCTGTACAAAGCTGCGGTGAACATGGGCTTTCCTGAGAAGGCGGACATGAATGACCCTGATGGGTTTGGCGTCGGCCCGACACCGCGCAACTTCGGTGACGGATTGCGTGTGAGTGCAGCCGTCGGTTACTTGTTGCCTGCACGCGAGCGCCCGAATTTTACGATTCAAGGCAATTGCGCGGTTACGCGTGTCCTTTTCGACGGCACGCGTGCTGTCGGAGTCGAGGCCTATCATAACGGTCAGACGATTCGCGTCAAGGCCAAAGAAATTATTCTGAGCGCAGGCGCGATCAGCTCGCCGCAACTGCTGATGCTCTCGGGCGTCGGTCCAGCGGACGAGCTGCGCGCGCTCGGCATCGATGTCGTCGCCGAGCTTCCCGGTGTCGGGAAGGCCTTCACCGATCACCCCTCGGCAGCTGTCGAGTTCGAACCGCGGCCCGGTGCGGAGTACCCGCCGGACTGTGTCAGTTCTTCTGTGACGATCATCTGTACCGCGGACGGCTCACCGACGCGTAACGACCTGCACATCATCATTCCGGTGATGCCGCCGGTCGAGGAGCCGGGTGGCGCACAGTGGCCGATGACCTTCAGTGTCGATTTGGGCCTTCCTGAGAGCCGCGGTGAGCTCCGATTAGCTTCCGTCAATCCTGATGACGCGCCGGTGGTGGAGTTCAACTACCTGCGCGAGGAGCGCGACCGGGATCGCCTGCGTCAAGGTGTCCGGTTGTGCGTCGAGCTGGCGTCGCAACCTGAGTTCGATTCGATCATTGCTCGCCGCGTCAGCCCCACCGATGAGGATCTCGCATCGGATGCGGCACTGGACAGTTGGCTTGAGGCGAACATCGGCACGTATTACCACACCTGCGGCACGTGCTCGATGGGGTCGCCGAGCGACCGGATGGCAGTGGTCGACGACCACTGCCGGGTACTCGGCGTCGAGGCCCTGCGTGTCGTCGACCTGTCGGTCGTTCCGACCGTCATGCGGGCCAACACCAACTCGACGGCCATCATGGTCGGTGAGCGCGCCGCGGAGATCATCCGATCGGAACAGTCCTGAAGGTCGGGGTGTCCCTCGACTTTGCACACCCCGCGGACGTGGCGGGTGGCTCCCGAGCGTGTCTACGCGTTCGCACTCGAAGTGTGCGAGGAGGTCGAGCGACTGGGCGGAGATTCGGTCTGGCTGACCGAGCACCATGGTTGCGCCGATCGCCACCTGCCGCAGCCCTCTCACCTTCGCCGCGGCATGCACCAAGTGCATCCGCATCGGTACGGTCACGCTCGCGCCGCTGCGGCATCCGGCGCCTTGACCTCTGGCTGGGCGAGGGATACAAGCCCGGCGGACTTCGACCGCTTCGGAGCGGATTGGAAAACGCGCTACAAGGCGACCAGGGTGCGTTCCGCGCGCTGTGATCCCCGGGCGCCTTGGCGTCGGGTTGTTGTCGATTGACCCTGCGTTGGTGGAGCAAATGTCGCCGAGGGCTTGAAGAACGCGGGCATCCCGAGCGGTCGGCACGCATGGCCGGCCGCGTTGACGGCTGGGTCAGCGAAGATCCCGAGCGCGACTGGCCCCTGGTCTCCAAGCACGCAGCATCAGACAGATTCGTACCAGGACGTGCGGCGGGAGCAGGAAGGGCCGAGGAAGCCGGACGATGTCGATGCTATCTGTCCGAGCGGCCTCGCAGCGGCGACCTCGGGCTTTCTCCTGGCGATGCCGGAAGAGGCGGCTGAGCGGGTTGCACCTTCAGTTCGTGGCCATGCCCGTCTACGCGGTCTAGCCGGGGGCGTCGACGGCAGAGATGCCCGAGGAGGTGGTGTTGCGCAACGTGCGCACGATTGCACGTAGTTCGCTCCGCTCGTCCGCAACTTGTGACTGGTATGCACCTCTAGGCTCGCCCGTCGTCAGGCCGCACCCCAGTCGTGATGGTTCTGTATCGCCCTGGCATGAGCCGCGGGGGACGAGGTCCAAGTCCCGTGCAGCTTGCCTCTGGCTCTTCTCCCAGAACGCAGCCCAGGTGTCCCATGTACCGGGCACTGTCCCGACGCGATAGGTCGGGTAGTCGGTGGGGCGGCAGCGTCAGAGGATCGACTGCGCGAACCGCCCCGTACCAAGCTCGTGGACGCGCTCGGTGAAGTACCACGTGCTGTCGAAGCAGACGCAACGGTAACGGTAGAGGATGGCCCGCTCGCTTTAAACGCCGTCAAGTTTGATCTCGCTTTTCGCGTAGGCCAGTCCAGTCGCCGCCGACGTGACGTTTTCGATCAGGTGAGCCCGACATTGAGGAAGGAGATCCCGAAACTCGTGAGTTTGGCGGTATCGCTCTTCGACGTCGAGTTCTGGAACGCGACGACGTCAATGCCCTCCTCTGGCCGGAGCAGAACCACCAGCGTATCGATATCGCGCGAGTCGACCGCGGCGGCGTACTCGGTATGCCTGTTTCTGGATGTCGCACCTTACGGTGGCGATGTCGAGGGCTCCTCTCCCTCCGTGCCCTTCCGATACGTACCAAGTCAGTATACTTAATTTGTTGATGCCATCTTGGAGTGACCCGCTGGACAGTCGTGTGATCGCCGCCGTGTCTAGCTGGGATGGCGCCGTGCTCAGTGATCGGGGCGTGCGTCGAGTTGTTCGGGGCGACCGACGGTCGTCGTCAACAATGCGGGCATCCTGTACGTGGAGGTCACGGGGGTGCACGGACGCGGCGATGCGTCGAACGGTGGAGGTCAACGTCGTCGGCACTATGTTCTGCGGCATCCGCGCCGTCCCGCGAAGATCCCCGCGGTCGCGGAACGATCGTTAACGTGGTGGTCGGTGCGCTGATTGACTTGCCGGAGTTGACGTCCTATGGCGCGACGCGGTCGCCGAGGTGGCCGCTGGCATATCCTGCACTTCGACGGGAGCGGTCGCGGGCTGCTGTCGCACCGCGCGTCACCCGCTGCCTCTGGCGAGCTCGAGGGGCTGGACCCTCGCTGCCATCGCTTCAGTTGTCTACGCCGACCTTTCCCGCCGAGGCCTCAGTGCTGCCTCGGTTCTTCGCGCGAGCTTCAGCCGGTCCGCATGGCGTCGCGTCGTGCAGGTATTGCCACCGACTGTTAATAGATGATACTCTTTTCTTGTTTTCGGTCATTGTCGTGAACGGAGGCCTCGGCGCGATTCTGTCGGCGGTGGGGCATTTGAGGGCGCAGGCGTGTAACACGATGGCGTGCGGGGATCAGCGGTCGAGTACCGCGGACTGCTCTTGCACGCGGGAGGATGGTGGGAATGTCACTTACGGATAGCTATAGGGCGGTCGACGTTACCGAGATCGTGCCCGATCGCTTGTATCTCGTCGGGGGAACGCTTCCCGTCGACGGTCGGACAAGCTGGACGCCCCCTGGGGTGACTGGCGAGCAGCCGACCAATGTCTACCTCCTGCGCAGCGAGCACGATGTGCTCGTCGATACGGGCATCGCCGCCATCCGTGGGCAAGTCATGGCAGGCTTGGGTGAGCTGCTTGTACCCGACGCCCCGGTCCGCGTCTTCCTAACCCGCGCGCAGCTGGACTGCGTCGGCAATCTTGGGGCGGTGGCGGCCGTCTACGACGTTCTGGACATTTTCACCGGCGGTGCGCGCAACCCGTTCGACCAGTTCGACGCTGCGACCTCCAATGACCCACGCGCGCAAGGCATTGGAATTGCCCGCTCGCTCGGGAACCCGCCGGTCGAGATTTTCAACACGCCACTGCGCATCCTGGCAACATTCTGGGGCTACGACGCCAAAACCCGGACGGCGTTCACTTCGGACTCATTCACGCACGTGTTGGCGGGCGATGTACCGAACGGCATGGTCCTTGAGGAACCCGGCGCCGACAAGACAACTGAGGTGCAAGTGCGCGAGCACCTCTTCGCCGCCTTCTGGTGGCTGGCCCTCGCCGACAAACAGGCGATCGCCAGACATGTGCGCGACTTCTTCGCCACCCATCCCGTTGATGTGATCGCGCCAAGTCGGGGCTGTGTCCTGAAGGGCCGGGCGATCATTGACCGGCACGTGGAGATGCTGTTGAGCGTGCTCGAGGAGGGGCCGGTCAATGCCGGCTACAACTGATGAGGCCGGCGACAAACATAAGGAGATTTCTGTGGACAATGAGATCGGCACCTTTCCGAACGATGCGCGCGAGATCGCCGATGGAATTTGGTGGCTGCCACAGTGCCTGGTGACGCCCGTGAGCGGCGTCGCCACGCACGTACACACCGCGCTGTACCTCATCATCGGGTCTGAGCGCACGCTACTGTGGGACACCGGTTTTGGACCTCAGTGGCCGGACATATCGGATTGCCTTGATAAGATCCTCCAGGGGCGTTCGCTTGACTACATCGCGCCGTCCCACCCCGAGGTGATCCACTCCAGCAACGCCCCGCGGCTGCTGGAGAAGTATCCCGAGGCGCGGCTCGTCGGTGACGTACGCGACTACCCGTTCTTCTGGCCCGAGTACGCAGATCGCCTCGAAGAGCACTTGGTCGGGTCCGAACTTGACCTCGGCGGGCACCGTTTCAAGTTCGTTGACGCTGTGATCAAAGACCTGCCGAGCACGCAGTGGGGATACGAGTCCTCGCAGCAGGTCTTGTTCGTCGCGGACGGTTTCGCGTACTCGCACCTACCACCAGTTGAGGGTGACGACCGCCCCACTCACTCCCCAGGTCAATGCACGCAGCTGTCCAGCGAGTTACCGGGCGAGCCGGGGCCCGAGCAGATCGTTTGGATCACGAAAGCGGCGCTGTACTGGACGCGTTTCGTGAAAATGGACACGTTTCTCGGTGAGTTCGAGCGCATGCTCGCCGATCACCCCACACGGCTCGTCGCCCCTGCACACGGCGCCGTCATCGACGACATTAACAAGACGCTGTGGACGATTTGGGACGCCCTGCGATTGGCGTATTCGCCTGACGTCGGGATCGCAACCGCGGGTGCGAGGCTGTCCCAGAAGTCGTGAAAGCAGCTATCCCGGGATTCGAGTGGCATTAAAAACCCAGGATAAGACGACCAGATGAGAAAGGGCCATTGAGCCCGGACATTACCGCCGCCCACTCGGTCTCGACGCGAGATCGAGCGAGCGGCGGTCCGGTTGCGTATGTCGGCGATGAGCTGTCCCCGGCGAGGGTGTGAGGCTCTTTGGGCGACCGTGATTCAACGAACGAGCCACGTTGCGGCGACTGAATTGTCCGATTTGAGGGGAGTGATGGCTTGTTCGGCACGCGTCACCGAGCTAGAAGGGGCCGATGAACTGGTGATCCGGTTCGCTGGTGATATAGGTGACGGAATGCGGTTGACAGGCGGCTGGGTTGGTTCGGCAGTGGTAGCTTTCGGCATAACATGCTCACTCTGACCGAGTATCGATTTTCGTCCTGGACGACGCTGTCGACTAGCTGAATGTAACTGGAGATCAACACTATTCGGTCTGTGGCTCTGAATCTGGTCCTACATAGGTGGCCGTGCGTCGTTGCTGAGCGGCAGCCTGCTGTTTGGTGATATCGCCGAAACTCGTTGTGAAGAAGCATGGTTCAGAATTTTGTGTTGTTGGCGTTCGGTTGAGTCGCAACACCAAAGGCGCCGCTGAGTTCGCGGCAGATCCTATCGATACGGTCGAGTACGCGCGGTGGCGCTGTCGGGGGTGTGAGGATGCCGGGGTCGACTGGTTAAATGTTCGCTGACCGTGCAGCATCCTCGACTACATCACACCCGATGAATTCGAGGTGACTTACTACGCCCAACAATCGGCTCCCCTACTGGAGATGTCGCTGGCATAGGAGCGGCGAGAAACCCGGGACGGTTCAGCCACCCTGGTTCACTGCAGAAGGGCGCCGTTTCGCGTTCCGAGATGTTCCGCTACGCATTGCCGCGCTCAATCACGAGGAGAGTTTTGATGCCATCCCCCACGAGTAGCCTGAGGCAGGCAGTACGGGCATATTTCGTCGGAATAGATGATAACGATCTGGATGCAGTCGACGCACTGGTTCACCAGGACATCGTGATGATTTTCGCGAACGCAGAGCCGAGCATCGGTAAGCGAATCTTTATGGCTAATGCCAAGGTCCGCAATCCGGCGTTTGCTCAGATACGACATGATCTGATCGAGGTGTGGCAACCAGACGATGGTGCCGTCGTCATCGTCACGATGACCGTGACGTATGAACGGCTGGACGGTTTCGTGGTTGCTGTTCCATGCTGCGGAATCTTCGAGTTTGATGGCGGCCAGATCCGGCGCTACCGGGTGTTCATCGATCGGGCACCAGCCGTTGCAGCGACGGCTGCTCAGGCCTGATCGAGCACCATGGTTGCGTTGTCGGAAGGCGGAGCCGAGCCCGAGAACAAGCCTTGCGGTTCGTCCAGCCCCGCAGCAAGGCGGAGGCGGCGAAACGCTGCTTCGGCAAGTAGACCCGGGTGCGGAGGGTGCTGGTGACCGACAAGCTTGCCAGTTACGTTGTGGCGCATCAACCGGGTCGAAAATTCGTACCAGCCCACCAGACAGAGAAAACGCGCCATGAAGTTTTTTCGTTCGCCCGGTGGGGCTCAACGGTTCCTGGCGGTGTTCAGCGCGATCTCGCCTCACTTCCGGCCCGGTCGACATAAGCTTACCGCGAGCGATTACCGCTCCGAATGACCAACCGATTCGCTATCTGGAACGACGTCACCGGCGTACCCGTCGCCTGAACCAGTTTTGCCACGAACAGAATCCGCCCGAGCAAGAACGAATGCTGTTGATTCCCAATTTCGTTGAGTTAAGTTGACAGATCTGTCAAGCACGCGTGTAATCGAGTGGGGGCGGTCCTGCCAGATTCTGAGAGCGTGAAGCTGATCGGACTAGTGCAATCGTGATCCATCTCGATTTTGATAGTTGTTCATGGTGTGTGTCATTCTCTTGCAGCTCATTTCTACTTAGGGTTGAGGTAAGTTCGTAGGTCTTTCTTGCCGGGGCCGCTGGCCCTATTGCCGCGGATTGCGTCGAATACCTTGGGGTCGACCAGGGTTGAGGTGTCTCCGAGGTCGCGGCCTTCGGCGACGTCGCGCAGGAGGCGGCGCATGATCTTGCCGGATCGGGTTTTTGGCAGTTCCGGCACGAT
>Ga0153921_1000664_pt1 | contig 17116 bp, 12 predicted proteins | sample TSNJ005MetaG_FD_104691 | JGI IMG/M metagenome (GOLD analysis project Ga0153921, IMG submission 104691) | Attine ant fungus gardens microbial communities from New Jersey, USA - TSNJ005 MetaG | ecosystem: Host-associated > Fungi > Mycelium > Unclassified | place: USA: New Jersey, Brendon T. Byrne... | reverse complement strand
GGGACATGAGTGGTGCTCCGATATTTTTGATTTTTGGCACGACAACTTGCATTCAAACCTTTCACTGAAAGCCCAGAGCAAGGCGCGTGCCATTACGTTTTTATTCTTCAAAAAGACACGGTGTCATTGAGATTGCTGGCGTTTCGACTCCTTTTGCCAGGACGTGCAACCCTCTAGCGTCAAGAGGTGCAACCGGTGGATCGAAAAAGTACAACCTTGGCAGGTCGCACCTGCAACCAGACGGATAAACGACAGTTCCTGCACCTGTAACAACGTGCGTAACGGAACTGCACATTTACAGTGCGTGATTGCTACGACTTGCACCAATACAGATTAGTAGCCGGCTAAGAAAATGCAGGCTTCTGAGCAGTATTTCGCTGATCAGATCACGATCCTCAGGCATTGTCCGGCGTGATACAGCGAGAATCCGGCTTCATACAGGCAACTGCGCAGGCCCACTCCGGCCAGCGGTTGCATGGGCGCGAACGGAATCGGCAAGGCCTGGGGATTCTGGTGACACAGGTAATCGGCAAACGCCTTGCCGACCACACTGCCGGTGGTCACGCCGCGCCCGTTATAGCCCGTTACTGCCACAAGGCCAGGGGCCGGTTCGAACAGGCGCATCAGGTGGTCCGGGGTGAAGGCGATGCAGCCGGTCCAGGTGTACTCCCACTGCACCGATTTGAGGTACGGGAAGTAATGCTGCTGCACCCGATCGGCCCACGCCTTGAGGAACCAGGCCGGTTTCTGGTTCCCGTTGCCCAGGCTGCCGAGCAACAGGCGGCCATCGGCATCGCGGCGGATGCTGCTCAATACCTGGCGCGTGTCCCAGGAACCCTGGCCGCCGGGCAGGATTTGCTTGGCGGCGTCGTCGGTGAGGGGCGCCGACGCAACCTGGTAGTAATAACCGGGGAAAAAGTTGCGGCGCAGTTCGGTCCATTCGCCTTCGGTGTAGGCGTTGGATGCGATCACCACCTGTGCAGCCTGCACCGCACCGTTGGCGGTCTGCACCGACCAGTGCGCGCCTTGGCGCTCAAGTTGAGTGACGGGGGAATGGTCGAACAGTTGTCCACCCAACCCTGCCGCCGCATTGGCCAGGCCACTGGTGTAGGCCATCGGGTTGAGGGTGCCGGCGCGTCTATCCAGCAGGGCGGCGGCGATCTTCTGGGTGCCGGTGGCTTGCTCGCAGGCCTGGCCGGTGAGTAATTCGACCGGCGCCCCACGGCGCTTCCACTGCTCTTCGCGACTGCGCAGATCCGCCTCGCCCCGGGCGTTGTGCGCCATGTGCAAGGTGCCCTCGCGGCGCAATTGGCAATCGATGTTGTATTTGTCGATCAGGCTGAACACCAGCGACGGCGCGGCACCCAACATGCGGTTGAGCTGGCTGCCCACCGCCTCGCCGAAACCGGCTTCGATCTCGTCCGGCGGAATCCACATGCCGGCATTCACCAGCCCGACGTTGCGCCCCGAGCCGCCGTGGCCGGTGCGATGGGCCTCGAGCACGGCGACGCTTTTGCCTTGTTCCAGCAAGTGAATGGCGGCCGACAAACCGGTGATCCCGGCGCCGATCACGCACACATCCACCTTGACCTCGCCCGCCAGCGCCGCACGCTCCGGCCGGCCGGGGGTGAGGTGTTCCCACAAACATGTTTCGCGCAATGCCATTGCCAGACTCCGATGAGACCTAACAAACCACTATTGTTGCTGTGCGAACCCGATCAAATGTGGGAGCTGGCTTGCCTGCGATGCAGGCACCTCGGTGCATCAGTTACGCCGGGGTGATGCTATCGCAGGCAAGCCAGCTCCCACATTGACCTCACTTCGAGCAGGTATTTAGTCGAAAGTAATGCCTTGGGCCAGCGGCAATTCCAGCGAGTAGTTCACGGTATTGGTCTGGCGACGCATATACCCGCGCCACGCATCCGAACCCGACTCACGTCCGCCGCCGGTCTCTTTCTCACCGCCAAACGCACCGCCGATTTCCGCACCACTCGGGCCGATGTTGACGTTGGCGATCCCGCAGTCGCTGCCCACCGCCGACATGAACTGCTCGGCTTCACGCACGTCGGTGGTGAAGATGCACGACGACAAGCCTTGCGGCACGGCGTTGTTCAGGCGCAGGGCTTCGGCGAAGTCGGTGTAGCCGATCACGTACAGAATCGGCGCGAAGGTTTCGGTGCACACCACGTCGCTTTGCTCGGGCATTTCCACAATCGCCGGTGATACGTAGTAGGCGTTGGGGAAGGTGTCTTCCAGCTGGCGCTTGCCGCCGAATACCTTGCCGCCTTCGCTCAGGGCTTGTTCCAGGGCGTCCTGCATGTTGTCGAAGCCGTGCTTGTCGATCAGCGGACCGATCAGGTTGCCTTCCAGCGGGTGGCCGATGCGCACCTTGGAATAGGCGGCCTTGAGACGGGTGACGATTTCTGCCTTGACCGACTCGTGCGCGATCAGGCGGCGCAGTGTGGTGCAACGCTGGCCGGCGGTGCCCACCGCACTGAACAGGATGGCGCGTACGGCCATGTCCAGGTCGGCGCTCGGGCCGAGGATCATCGCGTTGTTGCCGCCCAGTTCGAGGATGCTGCGCGCGAAACGCGCGGCGACTTTCGGGGCGACTTCACGGCCCATGCGCGTGCTGCCGGTGGCGCTGATCAGGGCCACGCGCGGGTCGTCCACCAGCGCGGCGCCCGCATCGCGGCCGCCGATGATGACTTGGCTGAGGTATTGCGGGGCGTCAGTGAATTTTTTCAGCACGCGCTCGAACAGCGCCTGGCAGGCCAGGGCGGTGAGCGGGGTCTTTTCCGAAGGTTTCCAGATCACCGCGTTGCCGCACACCAGCGCCAGGGTGGTGTTCCACGCCCACACCGCCACCGGGAAGTTGAAGGCGCTGATCACGCCGACCACGCCCAGCGGGTGCCAGGTTTCACGCATGTGATGGCCGGGGCGCTCGGAGGCGATGGTCAAGCCATACAGCTGGCGGGACAGGCCGACGGCGAAGTCGCAGATGTCGATCATTTCCTGCACTTCGCCCAGGCCTTCCTGGGTGATCTTGCCGGCTTCCCACGAGACGAGTTCGCCAAGGTCGGCCTTGTATTCGCGCAGCACGTCACCGAACTGGCGCACCAGCTCACCACGACGCGGTGCCGGCACTTTGCGCCAGGCCTCGAATGCATGCTCGGCGCGACTGACCTGCTGCTCCACCTCGGCGGCGCCCTCCCAGTGCACACTGCCGATACGGCTGCCATCAATCGGCGAATGCACGGGTTGTTTACCCGCCTGGTACAGCGCCGGGTTTACCCCGAGACGATCAAGCAATGCAGCAACCATGGGTCACTCCTTCAATCTGCAGACAGAAAAATTGCGCCGCGGCCCACACGGCGATCCTGGGCTTATTTGTAGCTGGCCCAAGACTTGCCAACAAACGACGATTAGGCGAGATATCATTCCGTTTATTCATGCAAAGAATAAAAAGAGGCGTGCCGTGCTGAACAAAAGACATTTGCCCTCGATCACCGCCCTGCAGTGTTTCGAAGCCGCCACCCGCCACCTGAGCTTCACCCGTGCCGCCGAGGAACTGAACCTCACGCAAAGCGCGGTGAGCAAACAAGTGGCGCAGCTCGAAGAATTGCTGCAGCACCTGCTGTTTCGCCGCGTGCGCCGCCGCTTGCAGATGACCCCGGCGGGCGACCTGTACCTCGTGGAAGTGCGCAAGATCCTCACGCAGGTGGAGATGTCCACGCACTACCTGCGCTCCTACGGCGGCGAGACCGAAGTGCTGCGCGTGTCCACGCCATACACGTTCGGCGCCCGCTGGCTGGTGCCGCGCCTCAAGGGCTGGCGCCTGCGTCACCCGCAGATTCACCTGGACCTGTGCAACGAGCAGGAGCCGGACGAGTTGCTGCAAGGCAAGGCCGACATGGCCTTCTACTTCGGCCAGGGCTCACGCCCCGGCACCGAGAGCCTGAAGCTGTTCAGCGAAGAACTGGTACCGGTGTGCGCGCCGGAGAGCCTGCCAGTCCAGCCGTTCACCGATCCGACCCAACTCAGCGAGCTGGTGTTGCTGCAGAACGCCTCGCGGCCCCAGGGCTGGCACGACTGGTTCGCGAGCCAAGGTTTCCACACCGAGCACAGCTACCACGGGCCGCGTTTCGACACGTTCTATATGTGCATCCGCGCCGCGCAGGTGGGCTGTGGCGTGGCCCTGCTGCCGCGGTTTCTGGTGGAGGAGGAGTTGGCCGAGGGCAAGCTGGTGATCCCCTGGCCGCATGCGATGCCGAGCCAGGATGCGTATTACCTCGCGTACCCCGAGCACTCGGCGGAGGTGCCAAAGGTGCGCGAGTTTGTGAAGTGGATGATGGAGCAAGTGATTTAGTGCCTGGAATAACGCCATCGCAGGCAAGCCAGCTCCCACATTTGGAATGCATTTCACCTGTGGGAGCCGGGCTTGCCCGCGATGGCGTCTGCAGCCATTCCAAAAAAATCACTGGCAAACCACCCCTCGCCTATGCGCCACTAGCCCCCTTCCTTAATTGTGCGTAAAGGTCGGCGCCGATCGCCGACCCGACTGGAGATTCCCGTTATGAGCGAGAGTGTGTTTGCCGATCGCATCGTGCAGAACCTGCTCGACACCGACTTCTACAAGCTGACCATGATGCAGGCGGTGCTGCACAACTACCCGAACGTGGAAGTTGAATGGGAATTTCGTTGCCGTAACAGCGAAGACTTGCGCCCGTACCTGGCGGAGATCCGCTACCAGATCGAGCGCCTTGCCGAGTTGAGCTTGAGCCCGGACCAACTGGGCTTCCTGGAGCGCATCAGCTTCATGAAGCCGGATTTCCTGCGCTTCCTCGGGCTGTTCCGCTTCAACCTGCGTTATGTGCAGACCGGTATCGAGAATGGCGAGCTGTTTATCCGCCTGCGCGGCCCGTGGCTGCATGTGATCCTGTTTGAAGTGCCGATGCTGGCCATCGTCAGCGAAGTGCGCAACCGCTACCGCTACCAGACCGTGATCCTCGAACAGGCCCGCGAGCAGCTGTACCGCAAGTTGACTGGCTGACCGCCAACGCCAGCAGCGACGAGCTGTCTGAGCTGCAAGTGGCCGACTTCGGCACGCGCCGGCGCTTTTCGTACCGGGTCCAGGAAGAAGTGGTCAGCGTGCTCAAGCATGACTTCCCCGGGCGTTTTGTCGGCACCAGCAACGTGCATTTGGCCCGCGAGTTCGACATGAAGCCGCTTGGCACCATGGCCCATGAATGGATCATGGCCCACCAGCAACTGGGCCCGCGCCTGATCGACAGCCAGATCGCCGCCCTCGACTGCTGGGTCCGCGAATACCGTGGCCTGCTGGGCATCGCCTTGACCGATTGCATCACCACCGACGCGTTCCTCGGCGACTTCGACTTGTACTTCGCCAAGCTCTTCGACGGCCTGCGCCACGACTCCGGTGACCCGGTGCAGTGGGCAGAAAAAGCTATCGCCCACTACCACAAGCTCGGCATCGAGCCGATGAGCAAGACCCTGGTGTTCTCCGACAGCCTGTCGTTGCCCAAGGCGCTGGAGATTTTCCGTGCGCTGCGCGGTCGGATCAATGTGAGCTTCGGCATCGGCACTAACCTGACCTGTGACATTCCAGGGGTGGAACCGATGAGCATCGTGCTTAAAATGACCGCCTGCAATGGCCAGCCCGTCGCGAAAATCTCCGATGAAGCGGGCAAGACCCACTGCACCGATCCGAATTTCGTCGCCTATTTGCGTCACGTTTTCAAAGTACCTGCCCTTTCCAGCAAGGAGTGAATCATGCAAGCCGTACAGCGTGAGATTGCGCAGCAGCTCAAGGTCCAAGCACCGTTCAAAGACCAGGCGGCCCTTGAAGCCGAAGTTGCGAGGCGTGTGGCATTTATCCAGGACTGCCTGCGCAATTCCGGGCTCAAGACATTGGTGCTGGGCATCAGCGGCGGCGTCGACTCCCTGACCGCCGGCCTGTTGGCCCAACGCGCGATGCAGGAACTGCGCACCCGCACCGGGGATGAAGCCTACCGGTTTATCGCGGTGCGCCTGCCCTACGAAACCCAGTTCGATGAAATCGACGCCCAGGCATCGGTGGACTTTATCGAGCCGGACGAGCGCCACACCGTCAACATCGGCCCGGCGGTGAAATCGCTGGCCAATGAAGTCGCGGCATTCGAAGGCAAGGCCGCGGTGTCCCGCGATTTCGTGCTGGGCAACACCAAGGCGCGCATGCGCATGGTGGCGCAGTACACCATCGCCGGCGCGGCCGGTGGCCTGGTGATCGGCACCGACCATGCGGCGGAAGCGGTGATGGGCTTTTTCACCAAGTTTGGTGACGGCGCCTGCGACCTCGCCCCCCTGAGTGGCCTGGTGAAAAATCAGGTCCGCGCGATTGCGCGGCACTTTGGTGCACCGGAGTCGCTGGTCGAGAAAATCCCGACTGCCGACCTCGAAGACCTGTCACCAGGCAAGCCTGACGAAGCCTCCCATGGGGTGACCTACGCCGAGATCGATGCGTTCCTGCACGGCGAGCCGGTGCGTGAGGAAGCGTTCAAGATCATCTGCGACACCTACCGCAAGACCGAGCACAAGCGGGTCATGCCGTTCGCGCCGTGAACACTGTGGTGAATGGGCCGCTGTGGCGAGCGGGCTTGCCCCGCGTTGGGCCGCGCAGCGGCCCCAGTGAGTTGAACGCGGTCATTCACACAAGCCATGTGGCAGTTTTTGGGGCCGCTTCGCAGCCCAACGCGGGGCAAGCCCGCTCGCCACAGGTTTTCGCCGCCCACAAAAAAAGCGCCTGAAAAGGCGCTTTTTTTTCGACCGGAGTCGGCTTACTTCACGACAACAGTGCCTTTCATCATCGAGATGTGGCCTGGGAACGAGCAGAAGAACGCGTAATCCGTACCGGCGGCCAGTTTCGACACATCGAAGGTCACGGAATCTTTCTCGCCAGCACCGATGATCTTGGTGTGGGCGATGATGCGGGTGTCGCCATCTTTCAGGTAGTTCTTGTCGATGCCGGCAGCCATGCCGTCGCTGGCGACGCCAGGCATGTCGGCGGCGGAGCTAAGCACCCAGTTGTGGCCCATGACGTTTTTCGGCAGGTTGCCGGAGTGAGTCAGCTCAACGGTGAATGTCTTGCAGCTTTTGTCGATTTCAATGGCCTTGGTGTTGAAGGACATTTGATCAGTGGAGTCGACGGTGACCTTGCACTCTGCAGCAAGCAACTGGCCGCTCGCCAGAGTCAGCAGGGAAACAGCAACGAGTTTGGCAAACATGTGAATCTCCAAGGCAGGGTTAAAAAACGCGTATTGCGACAAGGGTGCCTCATGCAGGCGTAAATTCTTATGATCTGAATCAACAGATTGTATACAACTTTAGGCTATCAGACTTATCAACACAATCTACCAGCTAAAGTAGCGACACCTGCCTATGATCGGCCCATCACCCTTTGGAGTCCGAACCATGCGCCTCAATCACCTGTTCAACGGCCTGCTGGCCGCGTACGCCTGCGGTAAGTGAAGGCCAAGCGCCCCTTGAAGCTGCTACCATGACGGCCCAAGGCAGCTGCGCGCCGCCCACCCTCACCTTCGACCCTAGAGGATCGCCCATGGCCAAACCTAATTACTCCTTCGCCAAACGTCAGAGAGACTTGGCCAAGGAGCAGAAGAAAGAGGAAAAGCTGCAACGCAAGAAAGCCGCTGCAGATGAAGAAGCCGGCGCACTGAACCCGGATGCCGAAGGCGAAGTAGCGACTGACGACACCGAGACACCGAAAGACCCGGCTGAATAATTGATCTTTTGCGCCAGGTCGCAAGCGGGCTTGTCGTGGCTATCGGACTTGCCGTGACAAGCGGGCTTGTTGTGGCGAGCGGGCTTGCCCCGCGTTGGGCTGCGAAGCGGCCCCAATATATCCCCCGCTAGATCAGATAGACCGCAGTTTCAGGCTTCAGGGCTGCTGCGCAGCCCAACGCGGGGCAAGCCCGCTCGCCACAAATAAGAAGCCCGATCCTCACTCCAGCGGCATCACCGTCACCCGCACTTCCGGGTCATGGCTGCCTCCCCCCAGGATCACCCCGCGCAACGGCGATACATCGGAAAAGTCCCGGCCCCAGGCCAGGGTGATGTGTTCCAGTGCCGGCTGTACATTGTTCGTCGGATCAAAATCCACCCACCCCGCGACCGGGCAATACACCGAAACCCACGCATGTGACGCATCGGCGCCGATCAGTCGTGGCTGGCCAGGCGGTGGCTGGGTCAACAGGTAGCCGCTGATATACCGCGCCGCCAGGCCTCGCGAGCGCAGGCACGCGAGCATCAGGTGGGCGAAGTCCTGGCACACGCCGCGCCGGCGCTCCAGCACTTCCACCAGCGGCGTGGCGACCTGGGTGGCTTCGGCATCGAAGGTAAATTCGCTGAAGATCTTTTCCATCAAGGCCTGCACGCCCAACAGCAACGGTTTGCCGGGAGGGAAACAGCTCTCGGAAAACTCGACGAAGGTTTTCTTCAGGTGCACATAGGGCGATTCGAAGCGATAGCGGCACGCTTCGACCAGCTGTGGCGACAGCGGCTGGCTGCTGTAGGTCAGGCTGTCACGGGTCTGGTCCCAAGGCGGTGACTGCTGGAAATCCAGCGTCGGCCGCGCCAGCACTTCGACGGTGAGCCCGGCATTCACCAGCAATTCATCATGGGGCCGCTCGAACGCCAGCCGTGTGATCGGGTTGCCGAACACGTCCAGCTCATCGCGACGCGAAGACGGCGGCGGGCTGATCTCCAACTGCTGCGCACTGCAGCGCTGCCAGGCACACGGGCGCGGCCACAGGTGCGCCAGCTGCTGGGCCAGGGACACCGGGCTGTCGTAGTGGTAGTGGGTATCGTGGAAAATCTGGTAGCGCGCACTCATCACACCGACACCGTTTGCTGACTGACATCATCCACATGGGCAAAGTGACGCAACGCCAGGCGGTCCGACACTTGCCCGCTTTCATCGGCGACCGCCTGCAACAGGTCGGCCAGCCCCTCCAGCGCGGCGCGCACGCTGGACTCGCCAAAGAGCGGGTTTTCCAGGCAGCCCAGGTCGAAACGCGCGAGGCGCTCGACCAACGGCGCCAGGCCGGTTTCGCGCGGCACACCGAAGTCGTCGTTGAGGCGACGCAAGGTGCGGCTCACCAGTTTCAGCTGGAACAGCACGGCGTGGGGGTTCTGCTCATCCAGCAGCAACAAGTCCAGCACCGGGATCAGTTGCGGCACCGCCAGATAGCGCGAGCGATAGGTGATGCTGCTGTTGCCCAACTCCAGCAACCACTCCAGCCCCGCCTGATCGAACACCGCCACGCCGCGCAGGAATGCCGCCAGGCTGCTGCTGAGAAATTGCAGGCGCTCGATGCGCCGGCCCATCATCAAAAAGCGCCAGCCTTCATCGCGGGTCATGTCGTCCAGCGCAAAGCCGGACAGCGCCGCCAGGGACATCACCAGGCGGTTGAGAAAATCCAGCAACTCGCCAAAATCCGGGCTTTCGCTTTCCAGCTCCAAGGCTTCGCGCTGCAGCTCGACCAAGGCCTGCCAGTTCTCGCGGGACAACTTGCCGCGCACCTGCGACGCCGCCCACTGCAGGCGCTGCAGGTTGGCACGCAGGCTCGACGGCCAGTCATCGCCGAGCAACGCCGCGAGCAGGCGCTCGGGCAACTCGCCTTCCTCCGGCAACAAACGCAGGTTCTCGCCCAGCTCGACCGCGGCCTGCAGTGCCAGCGGATCGTCGCCATCGACGTAGCGCGCCAGCACAATGCGCAGCCAGCGCGCACTGTCATCGCAGCGCTCGCAATAACGCCCGAACCAGAACAGGTTTTCCACCACCCGGGACGGCAGATACGGGTCGCGGCGCACCAGATCATGCGCGCCAATCGCCCGTTGCGCGCGCCAGTGCTCGCCACCGGCAGCCCGTTCACCGAGGACCCAGGTGTCCTTGCTGGCACCACCGCGTTGCATCGACACCACCTCGGCATCGGCTTCGGCTGCCACGCGGGTCAGGCCACCGGGCAGCACACGATAGCCATCCTCACTGGCCACGGCATACACACGCATGCCGATGGCGCGGTGCTGCAGGTGATCATCCACGGTGTGCCACACCGGCGCCTGGGACAGCTGCGCCAGCTCCTGGGCGACATACGCATAAGGCCGCGCGCGCATGCGTTCGGCGAGGGCCTGGCGCTGCTCGTCATTCAAGTCGCGGCCAAATACCGGGGTGAAGCTTTGCGACGGAAACGCCGGCTTGATCAGCAGCTCCGGCAATTTCTCCAGGGCTTCGGCCAGCACCGGCGCTTCACCGCACCACCAGGTGGCGATGGACGGCAGGATCAGCTCTTCGCCAAACAGGAACTGGTTGATCTTCGGCAGAAAACCGAGCAACCCCGGCGACTCCAGCACGCCGCTGCCCAGGGCATTGGCCACCAGCACATTGCCCTGGCGCACGGCGTCGAGCAGGCCGGGCACGCCGAGCGCCGAGTCGGTACGCAGCTCCAGCGGGTCGCAGAAGTCGTCATCCAGGCGCCGCATGATGGCGTGCACCCGGCGCAGGCCGCTGAGGGTCTTGAGGAAGACGGTGCTGTCGCGCACGGTGAGGTCGCCGCCTTCCACCAGCGGGTAGCCGAGCTGGCGCGCGAGGTAGAGGTGTTCGAAATAGCTCTCGTTGAAACGCCCGGGTGTGAGCAGCACGATCAGCGGCGGCTGGTCATCGCCGGGCGCTTGGCGGGCCAGGGTTTCCTGGAGCGTGCGGAAGAAACCGGTGAGGTGCTGCACCTGCAGGTCGCGGTACAGGTCCGGAAACGCCCGCGACACGATAGTACGGTTTTCCAGGGCATAGCCGGCCCCCGACGGCGCTTGCGTGCGGTCGGCCGTCACCCACCAACGGCCATCCGGGGTGCGCGCCAGATCCACCGCATACAGGTGCAGGAACGCGCCGTCCGGCGGCTGGATACCCTGGCACGGCCACAGGAAGTTGTTGTGCCCGAACACCAGCTCGGCGGGCAGCAAGCCCTCGGTGATCAAGCGTTGCGGCCCGTACAGGTCAGCCAGCACCGCATTGAGCAGGCGCGCCCGCTGGGCGATACCCGCTGCCAGCTGCTGCCACTCATCGGCGGCCAGTAGGTGCGGCAACAGGTCCAATTCCCACGGACGGTCGGCGCCCTTGGGGTCGGCGTAGACGTTGTAGGTCACGCCATTTTCCTGGATCTGCCGGGTCAGCAACGCCTGGCGCTGGGCCAGTTGCGCGGGTGTGCTGCGCTGCAGGTGATCGAGCAGGCGCCGCCAATGGGCACGCACCGCGCCGCTGTCGTCGAGCAGTTCGTGATAAGTGCCCGCGGTCAGCGGGTAACGGTCGAGCAAGTCGGGCATGGAACGCTCGGCAGAGGCATGGGAAGTCAGATTAACTCAAATTTACTGCGATCCAATGTGGGAGCTGGCCTGCCTGCGACAGCGGTTTTCCAGTCATCTTATTGGCTGGCTGATACTCCGCTATCGCAGGCAAGCCAGCGCCCACATTTTTCGAACCGCGTTCAGTCATTTTTATTGGGGAAACGCCGTAAATCCAGGGTCATCGGTAGCTCATCGTTGATGATCATCGTCGGTACCTGCAGCTTCCCAGGCGTATGCCCCAACCTGAAAAACCGCGCCATCCGCCGGCTCTCGGCTTCATTGGCATTCACCGGCAAGCTGTCGTAGTTGCGCCCGCCCGGATGGGCCACGTGGTACTGGCAGCCGCCCAGGGAGCGCTGCATCCAGGTGTCGAGCAGATCGAATACCAACGGCGCATGCACCGCAATGGTCGGTTGCAGACAGTTGGCCGGTTGCCAGGCGCGGTAACGCACGCCGGCAACGAACTCGCCGACGCGCCCGGTGGGTTGCAGCGGCACCGGGATGCCATTGCAGGTCAGCAGATAACGCTGCGGCGGCAAGCCGCTCAACTTCACCTGCAAGCGCTCCAGCGATGAATCGACATAGCGCACCGCGCCGCCCACCGCGCCCTCTTCACCGAGTACATGCCAGGGTTCCAGGGCCTGGCGCAATTCCAGTTCGATGCCGCTGACTGCGTAGTCGCCGACCTTGGGAAAACGGAATTCCAGGTGCGCGGCAAACCATTCGGCGCGCAGTGGGTAACCGGCGGCATTGAGTTCGACGATCACATCGGCAAAGTCCTGCTCGATAACGTGCGGCAGCAGGAAACGGTCGTGCAGTTCGGTGCCCCAGCGCGCCAGCTTTGGCGGTGCATAGGGTTCACGCCAGAAGCGCGCGACCAACGCGCGCAGCAACAGCTGCTGGGTCAAGCTCATGCGCGCGTGGGGCGGCATTTCAAAGGCGCGCAATTCCAGCAGGCCCAGGCGGCCGGTGGCGCCATCCGGTGAGTAGAGTTTGTCGATGCAGAACTCGGCGCGATGGGTGTTGCCGGTCACGTCGATCAGCAGGTTGCGCAGCAAGCGGTCCACCAACCACGGCGGGCACTCCTCGCCCGGTTCGGGCATTTGCGCGAAGGCGATTTCCAGCTCGTACAGCGCATCGTTGCGTGCTTCGTCGACCCGTGGCGCCTGGGAAGTCGGGCCGATGAACAGGCCGGAAAACAGGTATGAAAGCGAAGGATGGTTATGCCAGTAGCTGATCAAACTGCGCAGCAAATCCGGCCTGCGCAGGAACGGCGAATCCTTGGGCGTGGCGCCGCCGAGTACAAAGTGGTTACCGCCGCCGGTGCCGGTGTGACGGCCGTCGATCATGAATTTCTCGGTGGTCAGCCGGGTTTGCCGAGCCTCTTCGTAGAGGAATTCGGTGCGCTCCACCAACTCGTCCCAGGTGGCGGACGGCTGCACGTTGACCTCGATCACACCAGGGTCCGGCGTAACGCGGAAGTTGCTCAGGCGCGTATCCGCCGGCGGCTCGTAGCCTTCGAGCAGCACCGGGCAATGCAGCTCTTCGGCGGTGGCTTCGATGGCGGCCACCAGCTCCAGGTAATCCTCGACGCGCTCCAGCGGCGGCATAAACAGGTACAGGCGCCCTTCCCTGGCCTCGGCGCACAGGGCGGTACGGGTCAGCCAGTCGGCGGACTCGTCTACCTTCGGCACGCGCTCGTCGCTCGGCGCGGGTTCACCGTGGCTCTGCAGTTGCGCGGTTGTGGGCAGCCCCGGCTGATCCTGGTTCGGGTCGGTGGGATGCACAAAGGGATATTCCGCCGCCGTCACCCACGGTTGTGAGGCCAAGGGCAGGCGATAGCCCAACGGCGAATCGCCCGGCACCAGACGGCAATGGTTATCGCGCAAGTACCAGCGCCCGCTCTGCCAGCGATCATTGGCGGCGGTGCGCGCCAGCGGCAGCACCTGGCCGATGACTTTATCCAGGCCCTGGCTGAACACTTTGCGCAGGCGTTCGCGCTCAAGGTCATCACTCAGGCGCGGGTCTTGGGCGGTGACGTTTTGCGGCAGCGCGCCTTCGCGCCACAGGTAATAGAAATTGTCTTCGAAGGCCGGGAACACGAAACGCGCCGGCAGCTTCAGACGCTCGGCGACGCTGGCCAGAAAACGCCCGGCCAGCGCGCCATCGGCGCCGTAGTCCTGTTGCTCATCGGCGATCAGCGCGCTGTTGTGCCAGATCGGCACGCCGTCGCGGCGCCAGTAACAATTGAGCGACCAACGCGGCAGTTGCTCGCCGGGGTACCACTTGCCCTGGCCGAAGTGCACCAGGCCTTTGGGCGCGTAGTGCTTGCGCATGCGCTGGAACAGCTCGGCGGACAGCCGTCGCTTGTCCGGCCCGAGGGCGGCGGTGTTCCACTCGGCGCCGTCGGGGTCGTCGATGGACACGAAAGTCGGCTCGCCACCCATGGTCAGGCGCACGTCATCCTTGAGCAGGTCGCCGTCAATCTGCCTGCCCAGGGCCTGGATCGCCAGCCATTGCTCTTCGGTGTAGGGCTTGGTGACGCGTGGCGCTTCCCAAATGCGTTCAACCGACATCTCGTGGGTAAATTCGCACTCGCAGGGCTCAACCAACCCACTGATTGGCGCGGCAGATGATGGATCGGGACTACAAGCGAGCGGGATATGCCCTTCACCGGCGAACAGCCCGGAGGTGGCATCCAGACCAATCCAGCCGGCACCGGGCAGATACACCTCGCACCAGGCGTGCAGATCGGTGAAGTCCACCTCCGTGCCGGACGGGCCGTCGAGGGCTTTGACGTCGGCGGTGAGCTGGATCAGATAGCCGGACACAAACCGCGCCGCCAAGCCCAGGTTGCGCAACAATTGCACCAGCAGCCAGGCCGAATCGCGGCAGGAACCGGAGGCGTTTTCCAGGGTAAATTCCGGGGTCTGCACACCCGGCTCCATGCGGATCAGGTAACCGATATCGGCAGCCAGGCGCTGGTTGAGGCCGACCAGGAAATCCACGGCCGGCAGCGGCGTACGGTCGATGCCGGCAAGGTAGGCGGCAAATCTCGGCGTCAGCGGCAGGGTTTCCAGGTACGGCGCCAGCTCGCGGTGCTCATCGGCGGCGTAGGTGAACGGGATTTTTTCGGCGTAGGGCTCGAGGAAAAAGTCGAATGGATTGAACACCGCCATCTCGGCGACCAGGTCGACTTCGATGCGCAACTCGTCGGTCTTTTCCGGAAACACCAGGCGCGCCAGGTAATTGCCCTGGGGGTCCTGCTGCCAATTGATGAAGTGCTGCTCGGGCAGCACTTTCAGCGCGTAGGACAAAATCCGCGTGCGGCTATGAGCCGCCGGGCGCAAACGCACGATCTGTGGGCCGAGTTCGACAGCGCGGTCATAGCGGTAATGCGTAACGTGGTGCAACGCGACATGAATCGACACGGCGGCCTCCTGCGAGCCAGGGCATGGACACAACGCGCGCAAGACTTATGCCAGAGCGGCGGTCATTGCGCTTTATCGTGGGACCCGGTGCAGTACAGCACCAAAACGGCGCCGTGGCTGCGGTAATGGTGCGAGGGTTGCACATTTATGTGGCGGTCATGTGAGCGGGGGTGGTGAATCTACCCAGTCAGCGAGCTTTTTGGCGGGCGCTGATGGCTTCGCGCAGGTGGCGGACTTCGACCAGTTTCTGGCGCATTTCACGGTGACGCTTGCTGTTGAACAGCAATAGCCCTAGCAATGGGAACAACAGGCTCAAGGCATACATCAGCGCATTCGGTTGATCTTTGAGGGTTGGCAGTACACTCAGAAAGCACACCCCCAAAAGCACCACGACCGGCCACGTCCATTGGGGATGCCCGCGGGCGATCATGAAATTGCAGTGCACGATGATTAGCGTGAGCGCGATACCCACCAGGAAGGCGTACTTGGCGTTATCTGCCATGGACAGACTGGGCATATAGCTGTCGAAGAACACCGGAACCGTAAACACGAGGGTGAAAATCGAGGCAAATATCGCCCCCATGAAGACCGGGAAATACGTCGACAGAAAACTGCGAATGCTGGGCAGTTCGTTCATTGCTCCGCCTCCTCATACAGCCCTACAGCAATTGTGCGCACGTTCCCCGACACTGCGCTGCCGGTAAAACCAATGACTGCGCCCAAGGCGTCCTTGATCTGCGTGACCGTTGCATGTTTGACCTCGGTGGGCGTGAACCGCTTAGGCAACTCGCCCGACAACTGCTTCAGCTTGATCATCTTGGACGTCAGGCGTGGATCGTTGATGCTCAACAGTTCTTTGGTCAACTTGGCGCGCTCCTGTCGATTCAGGCCCCTGAGCACCTCCCTCACACTTTTTCCGGTGGCGGCCTTATTCAGCCGCACCAGCTTGACCGTTGCCAGCGCCGATGAACCGACCCCGACCAACGACGCCGCATCCAGGGCAATCATGGTGTATTGGTACCACTCCTCACTGTCGAGCTGATCATTGCGCGCGGGGTTACGGATCTCATTGACCGTGCGATAGCCGCTGGCAAAACACTGCACGGAACTGGCTGCCGCAGCCGTGTAGCCGAGCGCCACGACCACCGAACTGGCGCCTGCCGAAAACGGGACCGCGACGGAACCACTGAGCACCACAATCCAACCGATGACCGCGCCGGCACACGACAGCGTGGTATTGACCGCTTCGCCCACCAGCCGGGACTCACGCGGGTTGTCTTGCACCTGTTGGGCGAATTGCGTTGGCGCGATGTACTTCTGTGCCTCACGCAGGATCAACCGCTTGGGTGCGATGCTGCAGATAGGCTGGAATTCGCGCAGAGTGACGACGTTGAACTCGGCGTCGATATACACAACACCGGCACCGACAATGGCGGGGTCGGCATCGATGGCAGCGAACAGGCGCGGCAGGTTGATCTGGCTTTCGATGCGCTGGCGCGCCATGAATTGGGAGCGGTTGGAGTCCATGCCAATGTTGAGCAGGGGGTTGCTCATGGGTGTTCTTCCTTGAAATGAAGGGTGCCTGAACTGACGCCTTCGCGAGCAAGCCCGCTCCCACATTCGCGCGCATTCTCATGCTGGAACTCGGACAAATGTGGGAGCGGGCTTGCTCGCGAAGGCGATTCAATGGGCGCCACCTTAACAAACAGGTACGCCAGCGAATAGAAAGCAAAACGCCAGCACGAGGCTGGCGTTTTGCATATTCAGGTTGCGATCAGCGCGGCACGACCGGCTTGCGCGCAGGCTTGCCGCCCTTGCCCTTGGCCGCATCCGCGCGTTCCTTGGCTGCCTGCTTGTTGCGCGCCTGGGCGGCGGCCTTGGCTTGCTCGCGCTTGTCCCACGGGTTGCTGCCGTCGCTGCCACGCGGTGGCAGGCCGGTGTGCTGGGTGAGGATCCGGGTGGTGGTTTCCTTGGCGACCTTGTGGCTGCCGGCCGGCGTCGAGTTCTTGCGACGCGCGCTCTGGTAGCTGTCGGTGCTCGGCTGATGCAGCGGGATCAGTTGGTCCTTGCCCGGGCCGATCAAATCGGCACGGCCCATGCGGGTCAGCGCTTCACGCAACATCGGCCAGCCTTTCGGGTCGTGGTAGCGCAAGAAGGCCTTGTGCAGGCGGCGCTGCTCTTCGCTCTTGACGATGGTTACCGCGTCGCTCTTGTAGGTGACCTTGCGCAGCGGGTTCTTGCCCGAGTGGTACATCGCGGTGGCGGTGGCC
>Ga0153921_1000663_pt1 | contig 17127 bp, 13 predicted proteins | sample TSNJ005MetaG_FD_104691 | JGI IMG/M metagenome (GOLD analysis project Ga0153921, IMG submission 104691) | Attine ant fungus gardens microbial communities from New Jersey, USA - TSNJ005 MetaG | ecosystem: Host-associated > Fungi > Mycelium > Unclassified | place: USA: New Jersey, Brendon T. Byrne... | reverse complement strand
TGCGGAGTTTTGACGGATCATCTCCACAGCCTGGAGACGGGAAGTGAAATTACCGTACGTGGTCCCTATGGGAATCATTTTCCTGTGGAAACAGAATTAAAAGGAAAAAATTTACTGTTTATTGCAGGCGGTATCGGTCTTGCCCCTCTTCGTTCTGTGATTAATTATGTAATGGATAACCGCGGTAATTATGGTACGGTGGATATTCTCTATGGTTCCAGGTCGGCAGAGGATTTAGTCCAGTTAAAAGAAATACAGGAAGTGTGGATGAATACGTCAGGGGTAAACGTGTATCTGACGATTGACCGTGAACAGGAAGGATGGAACGGTCATGTGGGGTTTGTTCCCGCATATTTAAAAGAGCTGGAATTTACCACAGACAAAACAGTTCTTGTCTGCGGACCTCCTATTATGATCAAGTTTGTACTAACGGCTTTGGAGGAAATGGGCTTTCGCAAGGATCAGGTTTATACCACATTGGAACTTCGTATGAAATGCGGGGTTGGAAAATGCGGAAGATGTAATATCGGCTCTAAATATGTGTGTAAAGACGGCCCGGTATTTCGCTGTGACGAAGTCGATGAACTGCCGGACGAATATTAGAAAGGACGGATACGTAAAATGCAAGAAATGGTAGATGTATATTTTTATGGTAAGAAATACAGTGTACCTGCTGAACTGACGATTATGACCGCTATGGAATATGTGGGATATACACTGAAGCGCGGGTGCGGATGTCGCCATGGTTTCTGCGGAGCCTGTGCAACGATTTACAGAATAAAAGGAAAAAATGAACTGATGACGGGACTCGCCTGTCAGACTCAGGTGGTAGAAGGCATGTATATTGCCAGTATCCCATTCTTCCCAAGTGACAAAAGAACTTATGATATTGAACAGATCAAACCGACAGAGCAGATCATGATGGAGCTTTATCCTGAAATATACAGCTGTATCGGATGTAACGCATGTACCAATGCCTGCTCCCAGGATCTGGATGTCATGCAGTATATCGCATATGCCCAGCGGGGTGAATATGAGAAATGTGCGGAGGAATCTTTTGACTGTATCGGCTGTGGCTGCTGTATGACCAGGTGCCCGGCAGGAATTACTCATCCTATGGTTGGGCTGCTGGCAAGACGTCTGACCGGGAAATACATTGCTCCGGAAACAGAGCATTTGAAGAAGCGGGTGGAAGAAGTAAGAAACGGCGCCTATGACGAACTGATTGAACAGATTATGTGTAAGCCCATGACAGAAATAAAGGAACTTTATAATACAAGAGAGATTGAGAAATAAGGGGGGAGATTATGTTTACAGCAGATATGCTTGAATCGATTAAAAAGGTAGAAGCAACCAGAGCCCAGCGAATGAAGACAGAGCCGAGACGTATGGCAGCGGAAGAAAAAGACACCCTCCTGAAGGCTTATCATCCGGATTATAGAACAAAAGGTTTCACTGAGATAGGGATTGGCCCCAACAAAGGGGAGAAAGTACCGACAGAATTAGGACAATTACTCCACTCCAACAGCCGTTTGCTGGGAAAAGACATTGATTTAGGGAAAGTTGATTACGATGTGGACGTACTGGTAATTGGCGGCGGAGGTGCAGGGGCATCTGCAGCGATTGAGGCTCATGAGGCAGGCGCTGATGTTATGATTGTGACCAAGCTGCGTATTGGTGATGCGAACACCATGATGGCAGAAGGCGGAATCCAGGCTGCGGACAAAGAAAATGACTCTCCGGTACAGCATTATCTGGATGCTTTCGGAGGCGGACATTTTGCAGCCAAACCGGAATTACTCCGCAAACTGGTTATGGAAGCGCCGGATGCGATCCAGTGGTTGAATCAGCTGGGCGTAATGTTTGATAAAGATGAAGAAGGAAATATGGTCACGACTCACGGAGGAGGAACTTCAAGAAAGAGGATGCATGCCTGCAAAGATTATTCCGGTGCGGAGATCATGCGTACACTTCGTGATGAGGTCATTAACCGTGAGATTCCCGTGGCCGAATTCACTTCTGCCGTAGAGCTTTTGAAAGACGAGCACGGGCAGGCTGCCGGAGCCGTACTTCTGAATATGGAGACAGATGATTATCTGGTTGCAAGAGCCAGGACAGTCATCATTGCAACAGGAGGTGCGGGGCGCCTGCATTACCAGGACTTTCCCACTTCCAATCACTATGGAGCAACTGCAGACGGGCTGATTCTGGGTTATCGTGCCGGAACACCTCTTTTGTATCAGGATACGATACAGTACCATCCCACCGGAGTGGCATATCCGTCCCAGATCTTCGGGGCGCTGGTTACTGAAAAAGTACGTTCCCTGGGAGCTATGCTGGTAAATGCGGATGGTGAAGCATTTATGCATCCCCTGGAAACCCGTGATGTGGCGGCGGCGTCCATAATCCGTGAATGCAGTGACAGAAAAAAAGGTGTGGATACACCTTTGGGAAGCGGCGTATGGCTGGATACTCCTATGATCGAAATGTTAGGCGGCAAGGGAACCATTGAAAAACGAATTCCTGCCATGCTCCGTATGTATATGAATTATGAAATTGACATGAGAAAACAGCCGATATTAATTTATCCTACGCTTCATTACCAGAATGGCGGTCTGGAAATAGAAGAAGATGGATCCACCAAAGAAATCAGCAATTTACTGGTAGCCGGAGAAGCAGTAGGGGGAATTCACGGTAAAAACCGACTGATGGGGAATTCTCTTTTGGATATTATTGTTTTTGGGCGTAATGCAGGAAAAGCAGCAGCCGCAAAAGCAAAAGAAACAAAAATTGGTACACTCAATCTGAATCATGTGGTAGAATATGCTGATGAGTTAAAAGCGGCAGGCATAAATTCAGAGGATGTGTCACCGTTGCTGCTGCCGAACTATACAAGACATGAAAGATAGTGGAAGGAGGAAACTTATATGCGGGAAATTCAGGTAAGCCGGATCATAGATGTAATAGAAAAGCTTTGTATTGAAGCCAATGAACATCTGCCGGAAGATGTAAAACATGCAATTAAGAACTGCCGCGCATGCGAAGAATGGGAAATTGCACAGGGTGTTTTAGACCAGATCATTGAAAACTATGAAATTGCAGACGAACAGAATGTGCCGATCTGCCAGGATACGGGAATGGCATGTGTATTTATGGAGATTGGTCAGGATGTACATATTACAGGAGGGGACTTAACAGAAGCGGTAAATGAGGGGGTCCGCCGGGGATATGAGAAAGGCTACCTTCGAAAATCCGTGGTAAAAGACCCCGTACGCAGAGGAAATACCGGTGATAATACACCGGCCATGCTTTATACCGAAATCATCCCGGGAGACCAGATTAAGGTTACGATTGGACCGAAAGGCTTTGGCAGCGAGAACATGAGTCAGATTCGTATGTTTAAACCTTCTGCGGGACTTGGGGGAATCAAAGACTTTATATTAGAAGTAGTGGAAACAGCGGGACCCAATCCCTGTCCACCTATGGTGGTAGGAGTAGGCATCGGCGGAACGTTTGATAAAGCTGCTTTATTGGCCAAGAAAGCACTGATGCGTCCTGTTGACTCAGCGAATGAAGATCCTTATTATGCAGAGCTGGAAGTAGAAATGCTGGAAAAAATCAATCAATTGGGTATTGGACCTCAAGGTTTTGGAGGTAGAACCACTGCCATTGGATTGAATATTGAAACTCTGCCTACACATATTGCAGGAATGCCATGCGCAGTAAACATTAACTGCCACGTAACACGGCATAAATCGGAGGTGATATGATGGAAAAACATATTCAGTTACCCTTAACGGAAAGTCTGGCCAGAACACTGAAAGCAGGAGATACCGTTTATTTAACAGGAAACATTTATACCTCTCGTGACGCTGGACATAAAAGGATGTGTGAAACATTGGCAAAAGGAGAAAAACTTCCTTTTGATCCGCAGGATGCCACTATCTATTATGTAGGACCGACACCGGCCAGGCCGGGACAGGTAATCGGTTCCGCCGGACCTACGACCAGCGGAAGGATGGATGCATATGCGCCGACGATGATGTCTGTCGGAGCAAGAGGCATGATAGGAAAAGGAGCGCGGCTTCCGGAAGTGATAGATGCTATGAAAAAATACAGCGGAGTTTATTTTGGAGCAATCGGAGGTGCAGGCGCACTTCTTGCAAAATGCATCAAGAGCTCGGAGCTGATTGCTTACGAAGATTTAGGAGCAGAGGCTCTCTGTAAATTATATGTGGAGGATATGCCTTTAGTGGTTATTATCGACAGTGAAGGAAAGAACCTTTATGAAGAAGGAAAAGCCGCATACTTAAAGCAAAGGCAGTCAAATATCTGAGAGATTCTATAACACAGTAAATTTATGGAGGGACTTTAAATGAATTCATTGTTATTCATTTTTATTATTGCTGCACTGGGATATTTTCTGGGCAGTATCAGTTTTAAAGGTGTTCAGCTGGGTACGGCAGTCGTTCTTATTGTTGCCTTGGTATTTGGCCATTACGGCGTCGTAATTGATCCTATCGTAAAGAATTTTGGACTTGTTTTATTTGTAGGCTCTGTTGGTTTGATTGCGGGTCCGGTATTTTTTAAAAACTTTCAGAAGAAAGCATTTTCATATATTATTTTAGGTGTATTGATTGTTGTTTTTGGGGTAATTGCAACATTTGCCACATCAAAATTATTTGATATACCCGGAAATCTGTCTACCGGTATTTTTAACGGTGCACTTACCTCTACGCCCGGACTGGCAGCGGCACTGGAGCTGGTAAATGATCCGTCTGTCTCAATCGGCTATGGAGTGGCCTATTTATTCGGAGTTGTGGGAGTAGTACTGTTTGTTCAGATTTTACCTAAGATATTAGGAAAAGATATCCAAAAAGAAGCAAAGGAATATGTTGCTAATATGCATAAGGAGTCCGAAGGGACCAGGGAGAAAAAAGAGGAACATTTAAAAGAAGTAGAATCCAGCGGATTGTTTGTATTTGCTCTTGCAATGACATTAGGTATTTTATTGGGCATGATTAAAATACCTGTTTTCGGCGGCGGAAGCTTTTCCCTTGGGTCCACCGGCGGCCCCCTGTTTGCAGGAATTATAATAGGACACATTGGAAAAATAGGGAAATATTCGTTAAGAGTGCCCGGGAGTACATTGACAAATTTACGGGAGCTGGGATTGATATTATTCCTGATTGGTGCAGGTACGGAAGCAGGTCAGGGTTTTATAATGACCATAAGAGAATATGGGATTGTCTTATTTTTCCAGGGAGTAATCATCACCTTATTCCCAATGATTTCGGCATCACTTGTAGCAATTAAAATATTTAAAATGGATTTAATCAACATACTGGGATGCATCTGCGGCGGTATGACCAGTACGCCGGCACTGGGAACATTGATTTCTACTGCCAAGACAGATGAGGTCACGGTGGCATATGCATCTACTTATCCAATTGCTCTTATCCTGGTAGTGTTTGGAACACAGTTTTTGATAGCCATTTTATAAAACCGGCTGATACAGCTTTGCATAAATATTTGAGCTGAATTGGCAACATACATAGGTTGATTAAATATTATGATGTTGGGGTCAAAAGGTATTTTGCCCCCCTGATACCTACGGATTGCTCCGCACTTTGTGCTCACACAATCCTAAAAACATTCGAAATCCGCCCTATTCGGGCTACTTTCTCATGTTTTGCGGGTCCCAACATCATGCTTTTTCATGCAAGCATGAAATGCATGACCTTTTGACCCTGGTATCATATTATAGAAACAAATACGTATGCAGCGTCATTCTTGACGTTGCATATTGTTAGAGGAGGATAAATATTATGGAAAATTTATTAGAAGCATTAATGATTCTATGTTTTGGATTGTCATGGCCTATTTCAATACGAAAATCCTGGGTATCAAGAACGGCAGAAGGGAAAAGTTTATTTTTTGAGTGTTTTCTTTGGGTAGGATATATTTTTGGGATTTCGAGAAAATTCATGATCTGGCAAAGTGCATCGGCCGCAGGAACTACGTTAAACTGGCTGTTTTATCTTGGATGGTTTTTCTACGTTCTGAATATTGTAGAAATTTCCATTGACATGATGCTGTATTTCAGAAATGTAAAGTTGGATAAAGCGAGGGTGACTGCATATAAAGCTTCTGGATTCACATATTAAAACCACTAGGTAGAAGTATTTACAGGGGGACAAGGGACAGCCTACGTAAACGTAAGCTGTCCCTTGCCCTCCTGCCGCTGTTTTTTCAAGGAATTTACAAGAAAAATGCCCTCCCATTCCACAGCAGCGTCCCAGCTTCCATCAGGTTTATCAATCGGACAATATTGTACTTTCACAAACCTCTAAAATCTAGAATTTGACATTTGTAAGAAAAGATGCTATTACAAAGGAGGACAAACATATAGTCCGAAAGATGGCGTAAATTATTCTGGACTAATAAGGGGGAGGGGATTTCGTATACAGCGACTGAGTGTAAAGAGTATGGTTATAATAGTGCATTTTTTAAAGGTAAATCTTTTGATTGGCAGGAGGGAGCTCATTATGAAGAAAATAGGGAAAATTATATTATTATTTGCGGTTGTATTAGGATTTATGAAACTATCTGTCCAGCCGGTTTTGGCAAGTGGTAATAAGAATCCAAAGGAATTAACTATTAATATAACCGATATTAAGGTAAAGAATGCGAAGTTAAAGACAGGAAATAAACTAAGCCTTAGTATGAGAGTTAAAGGCAATGGCTATACGGCAATAAAGACTGTTTCAGCACGTTATCATTCCAGCAGGGCTCAAAGTCTGAATATTCCTTTGAAGTACAATACTAAAAGCGGGCTCTGGAGTAGTAGCTTTAAGATTCCTAAAGGGATGCAGAGCGGGCTCTGGAAACTTGTTTCTGTGGCAGCGAATGTTGGCTTGGATGAAGACGGTGATTTGGAGGCACAATTCGGACGGAAGAAAGCCGCTAAACAGATATTGTCAAAAGGTAACATTCGTATCAGCGGAACCAGGGCGGATTATACCAGACCCAAAATTGATTTTACAAGTCTTTCCTCTTCAAAGAAAGTAACTGAATCAAAAGGCGGTGGGTATCTTACATATCGGGTAAAAGTAACAGATAAAAGTCCGATTAAATCTGTGGTGATTGAAATTGCTGAAATGGAAGCAGTTGGTGAATACTATGATGATTACTATCGGTTGGAGATGAAATACAATAAGAAAAAGGGATACTTTGAAAGCACCGCATGGTATCCGAAAGGTATTTACCACATATCAAGTATCAGGGCTGAAGACATCTTTGGAAATTATGAGTACTATTGCAACAAAGCCCCGGAATTTGATAACATGGAGACCTATAAGAAAAAGGATTTTTCTAAATATATTTTAGAATTTGATAAATAAGAAAACTCTTTTGAGAAAAGGAAAGGATAAGAGGAAATTGAAGATAATAAGAAAAGCAGGTTTTATGGTTTTGATTTTAATGCTTATGTGTAGTTTTATATTTCTTCAGGCGAATGCAGCCACGAGTCCTCAGAAAACAGAATGCAAGGTCACTAAAATCAAATTGAATAAGAAGACATTGAAACGGGGAAATAAGTTAACCATACAAGTGAATATTAAAACAAATAAAAAATTAAAAGGTTTAAAAATTTGTTATATCGCTCCATTTTATTTTTCAGATGAATATTCCCCCAAAATTGAAAATGTAAAATATATAAAAATGAAAGCAATTAACAAGTCTAAAACCAAATGGAAAGGTACAATTAAAATAACAAAAAAAATGGTCAATGGCACTTGGGGAATTAAAGAAATTTCGGCTGAATTAAATAATTCAGAAAAGTATTTTATCGAAAACAACCGTTGGTGTTTAGATATGGGGCTGAAAATTAAACGTCAGAATTTATCGAAGGGGAATTTCAAGATTAAAGAAACTTAATAATATCAAGGTTTCCAGCGATTTCTACAAAACGCTTAAGTCGGATATGGAAAGTAACAAAGCAATCAAGACCACAGTTAGTATTGGCATTGCTTTTCTGGAAAATGGACAAACGGCTGACGACATTATAAATAAGGTCGATAAAGCTTTGTATCATGCAAAGATAACGAGGAACTCCGTGTCCGTTTATCAGGACGGCTTGTTTTCATTAAATGATGCGTCTGGCGAAATATGATAAAAAGGACGTGATAGGGCATGTTTCATATTCTTGTTGTTGACGATGATAAAAATACCCGGCGGCTGATGCGCGCCGTATTAGAAGCTGAATGCTACACCGTATCTACCGCCGAAAACGGCGAGAAGGCTCTTGAGGTCATGGATGCAGAACACATTGATCTTGTGGTACTGGATATAATGATGCCGAAGATGGACGGTTATGAATTTACGAAAGCGCTTCGCTATGTTCAGAATGACCTGCCGATTTTCATGGTGTCGGCAAAACAGCTTCCTGCTGACCGAAAGCAGGGCTTTCTTGTAGGCATAGATGATTTTATGACAAAGCCTGTAGACGAGGAGGAAATGCTCCTGCGGATCAAAGCACTTTTACGTCGTGCGAAGATAGTTAACGAGCGTAAAATCGTCATCGGTGGTGTCACGTTGGATTATGATTCTTTGCGTGTAACCAGGGATGGAGAAACGCAGGTGCTGCCGCAGAAGGAGTTTCAGCTTCTCTATAAGCTGCTGTCCTATCCCGGTAAAATCTTTACGCGCATTCAGCTTATGGATGAAATATGGGGGGTAGACAGCGACACAGGATGGGAAACTGTCACCGTTCATATCGGACGATTGCGCAAGCGATTTGAGGGGTGGCCGGAATTTGAATTAGAGTCTGTGAGAGGACTCGGATACAGGGCGGTGAAAAAGATATGAAAGAACCGAAAGCGCCTCCCCGTGCTGCGCTTACAATATTGTTTGCAGCTATTGTGTTTTGTATTCTGTCCATCACCATGGTCATCGTCAGTATTGTAATCTACCTGCTGGTTCAGGCCGGTGTATTGGGGGAAGTCAGTCCACCCAACATATTGCTTCCCATAGTCGTTTTTGCCCTTGTCAGTATTTTAACCGGAACGTTTGTTGCAACCCTTATGAGCAGCGTTCCATTAAAGCCGGCTAACACGTTGATAAGCGGGATGAACCGGCTGGCTGGCGGCGATTATGAAACAAGAATAGATATGGGTCATAATCGGATTGGACAGGAGCTTTCAGAAAGCTTCAATCTCCTTGCAGGCGAGCTCCAGAACACCGAGATGCTCCGCTCTGATTTTGTTAATAACTTTTCTCATGAGTTCAAAACACCGATTGTTTCCATACGCGGGTTTGCGAAACTGCTTCAAAAAGCGAATCTTTCCGATGAGCAGCAGGAATATTTAAAAATCGTCGTTGAGGAGTCCGGCCGGCTCGCTGACATGGCTACCAATATCCTCAACCTGACAAAGGTGGAAAACCAAAGCATATTGACGGATATTACCTTCTTTAACCTTTCCGAGCAAATACGGAATTGTGTCCTGCTGTTTGAAAAAAAGTGGTCCCGGAAAGAGCTGAAAATATTTGCGGATTTCAATGAGCATTATATCAGTGCGAATGAGGAGTTATTAAAGCAAATTTGGATAAATATTATAGATAATGCTGTAAAGTTTTCCCCAAAATGCGGCGAAATCTGTATATCTATTAAGCAGGCGTCCGACATGATTACCGTTTCGATAAAAAACAGCGGTGATGAAATCAGTGACGAAGATAAAGAACGGATTTTTCGAAAATTTTATCAGGGAGACAAATCTCATTCCTCAGAGGGAACCGGTATCGGTCTTGCTATAGTAAAACGGATTACGGAGCTGCATGGGGGTACGGTAACTGTAATCAGGTCTTCAGGTAAAACCGTATTCTCTGTGGTTTTGCCCACAGAATAATAAATTAAGGGGCTGTCGGAAAATAGATAGTCTAAAGAATTAGGGTAGATATAACTCAACCGGGTTATTCTACCCTATAAATTTTCAAAAATGAAGACTTTGTTACTGCTGTTGAGGGAGTAATTTTGTCGTTTAGGCTGTGTTCTACACAAAGCGGATTAAAACTGATATGTTGTGTTAGGAAAAATTTAATAATAAGTTTATTTTACAGAGTTTCCAAGATACAGTAATTGACAAAATGCGGAGAAAATGCTATTTTATAAAAGTACACATTAAAGGTGTAATTTATATGTATTTTACCAAAACTGCAACGAACTGTTGTTTGAGTGGATGAAAATAAACGAAAAACATGAGGTGAAGCGGATGCGGCAAAACAATTTGCCCGATGAAATGCGGGATATGCTAAACTCGCTGGATGAATTATTGCACCAGCAAGAGAATTTATTGAATAATATGAAGGCGTCGTTTGGTTTCGACAGTGAGAATACCGCTCATACAGTTACCGCTGATACCGTGACTACGATACATAGTGAAGCTGACGAGCCCATTGTTGAAATTGACGCAATCATTAAAAATAATAAACAGACATTAGATGACTGCAGGAGCAAAGCTCAACCGGCAGAATCAAAAATTACGGAACTGCAGCTGAAAGCCCTCAGCAGGAAACATCTGTTAATGATGATCCTCGATCTTCAGGAAGAGCTTGACAGATTAAAGGAAGAAAATGAAAAGATGTTTACAGCATATCAGGCCGGAGCCGCGCAAAGGCCGCGAACGGATTAGGCGGTGAATACAGATGCGAAACGGTAGTGACGCCAGAATACGCGAGGAAGTAAACAGATTGGGAATCCCGCCCAAAGAGATGCTGAAGAGGGAAATCGCACGGCAGGATAGGAAAGAATCCTATAAAAAACTGATATGCGGCATGATGGCAGGTCTTTTAGTTGTAACAGCCGTAATCATCATAATCACCAACTTTTGGGTGGCCGTCCTGCAGATTGATGGGTCAAGCATGAGCCCGCTTCTGCAAATGGATGAGATTGTCATTACCGTGCGGGGCGATACCCCCGTGAAAAACGATATTATCGCATTTACCCACAACAACAACTTCTACATCAAGCGTGCGGTTGCCGTGGCGGGAGACCGGGTGGAAATCAACGGTGACGGTGTCGTGTCGGTCAACGGTGAAGTATTATACGAACCATATGTTTCCGAACTGAGCTTTGGAAACTGCGATATAGAGTTCCCTTATCAAGTCCCCGCCGAAACTGTTTTCGTTCTGGGCGATAACAGGCCCTCGTCAATAGACAGCCGCGACAGTCAGTTCGGGACGGTGAGCCGGGAGCAGATAATTGGCAGAGTGAAATTCAGAGTTTGGCCGCTCTCACAAATAGGGAGCGTTTCATAAAACTGATAGAAATAAAACACATTGTAAGGACGGTACGTGAAGATGTCAAAAATTTATAATTTAACCGCTGGGAGGTTTCTAGCCAATAAGAAACGCAAAAAGAAAGCGAGGGCTGTTTTTCTGCCGCTTTGTCTTGTTGCGATTATATTGACAGGAACTTTGTTATCACAGCCTGCTTTCACTTCGGAGAGCGAGAATTACGGATATACCGAGCAGGGCTTTCAGTGCCCTGACTGTGAAACAGATGCTCCTCATGGGCATGCGGACGGCATCACCGCCGTCAGTGAAGACTCATCGTCATCGGAACTGGTGGGTATTGCGGCACGCAGTGTCAGCGACGGCTGGGATTTGTACAATTTTGTTACCGGCGTCGTTATCCGTGACGGCAACGGACAGGTGATCGACAATGGATCCTTTTATTACGACCAGGAGTACAGCTTAAATATATCCTTCGCCGAACGGACAGGTGCGAACGGACAACTCAGCTACAATACGAACGGTTGTTTGGTATATCAGCTTCCCGAAGCGCTTACGGTTACAAACGCCGCTGCCGACGGCGTGATTCTGCTATCCAATGGTGTGGTGGCCGGTCATTATACCATCAGCGCGGACGGCTGCGTGGAGATATGGTTCGAGGACGTCGATAATCAGGGAAATCCTATCGAGTACAACTTTATCGACCGTTACACTGACGTCAAATTCAATCTCAACATCAGCGCATTATTTGAAGAAAACGCCCAAAGCGGTAAGATTTGGTTCGGCAACGCTACTGTAGTTGATGCCGTCCTGACCGACTTGTCGGCTGGTTTAAAAGTAGAAAAAACCGCTTCGGCTTTCAGCACAAATACCGAGACCATTGATTATGAGATTAAAGTCACCGCCGTGGACAATGCTGTCAATAATATTACGCTGGCTGATACGCTGACATTCTCAAACGGTTTCGCGATTAAAGACGGGGATGGATACCCCTATCCTTTTACAAACCTGAAATACCTGCTTCCCGGAGGGGAATGGACAGATACGGTTTTTATCTGGGACAGCGCTGCGGGCAGCTGGATTCTTGATCTTCCCAGCAATACGGGGTTGCAGGCAGGTCAAAGCATCGATGTTAAATACACCCTTAATCTAAGCGCTATTCTGGATTATTGCGACACTCTGGGCGGCGGCAGCAATATCCCGAGGCTGACTTATGACACACAGCTCAACAACACGGCAGAGGCCACCGGAATGAATAAATCCGGCGAAGATCTGTCTGCATCCGCCACAACGCAGACCCCGATGAAAAAAAATTTCCTGACGAAAAAAGGCAGTTATTCGAGTAGTGCCGGTGAAATCACATGGACTGCAGTTGTCGGTGACGGTTCCATAAATCTCAACGGGATGACGCTGACTGACACTTGGCCCGCCACACCCACGCAGACGCTCACTGGCAATGTTACGATAAATTTGTACAATCAGACCGGCAGCCTGCTTCAGACCGTAACCATAGTCTCACCATATACCACAGCTGGGTTTGCTTCAACTGACAACGGTTTTACATACCTCGTTCCGAGCAGCCCCGACAACATATGCAAGGTGGAATTTATCTATAATACCACCGTTACGCCTCCGGAATCCGACAGCGTAAAATACAGCAACACGATACAGATAGACTACAAAACGACGACAACAAAGAAAACCGCTGAGGTAAATGTCACTGCGCCGGGTGTAGGTGAGGTAAAGGATATCCCGGTAACCAAAGATTCCGAGTGGATTTGGTCCGAGAATGGAACAGAAGTGACCGGTATTAAATATACGATGGAGGTAACGGTTCCCGCCGGGCTTATAGACCCCAAGTTTTTTCTGAAGGATCAAATTAATTTAACGATACCGGGTAGTTCATCATATTCTTCCAGTTATAAAGATGTGATAATGGATTTCAGTATTCGTGATTTTTCGCTCACGCTGGAGCCCTCGCCTCAGGATACTGCTGCTGACCCTGAGTTGTTATGGACTACGAGTCCCGCAGGGTTAAGGACCTTGGGAACTGCTCGTGCTGTAAATAATAATAATTCTAATCTTTGGGAAGTTTACTTTGGCGGTAATGACATTACGAAATACCAGGACTCCAAATGGCAGTATACCGATGAAAAAACGATTTATATTTCCTACACCATATCTCTTGCCGACAGTGTGGTAACCGATGCTGAACCCTCGTATACACAATACATAGGCTATACATTAGAGGAGATGCTGAAAACCCCGGGGTGGAGTATGGCAAATAGGCTTGGAGTATTTAATAGCAGTAACTCTATGTACAAAACGGATCTAATAGTCGACTATTTCCCTATCCAAAAAGAGGGCAATCAAAATGCGTCGGACAGCTCGCTCTTCGATTATACGGTGTATTTAGACTGGACAGAATGGAGTACTACGACTAATAAGTATCCTCTCTTTACAGAGGGCGCCGCGATCTTCGAGGACACCTTTGACTCAAGACTGGAATATGTGCCGGGTTCGTTCTATGTGGAAGAATACCGCAGCACCAGCAACCCTGTAGTCCGTGAGAGATATGGACCGTACAGTGACAGCAAGATAGTTCCAAGAGAGGATCTGGTCGAAGTGGACGGCAGCACCATTCGGGTGGATTTCAGCAAAGAGTTTGTGCGATTTAGCTCTTCCAATTGGACTGGGTCGGGACTCGACAGCCCGCTATCCTCCTCACCCATTGACTCAAGTTGGTATTATAACAACCTCAACAGATTTAAAGTCCATTACCAGCTCCGTCTCAAAGATGAGTACACCCTGACGTATCCTAAAGAACCGCTGGTTTTGGATAACACCGCTTCGGTCTACGGCACCTCTCCGGAATTTGACGGCAAATGGTCCGACAGCAGCTCAGTGACATATGGTCCGAAGGCAGTTACGAAGGATATGTTGATCGACGGCAACACCGCTGCGGTGGAGATCGTCATCAATCCGGACGGCAGACGCCTCCGGTCACTGGACGTCAGCGAACCTCAGTTCACCGCCGTGGACACGATGAATGGCGCATTGGCTTTTTACTTGCATAGCATTAAAATTTATACCCAGACCAAAACCGACGGCGTTTGGGACGGTGAATGGATAGAGCTCGACTCCAATTTATGGAGCATGAATAGCATCAATGCGCATACAGTTGAATTCGAGCTGCCCGACGAGCAGCCGATAAAAATCAAATACAACGCTTTGATCACGGCTCCGTTCGATACGCTGGCATCATTCAGCAATAAAATAGAGGTATGCGGTTATATTGACGTGGTAGAGTGGGATAAATACCTCGTTAAGGAGTCGAGTGCGAGTGCTTCCGGCACCGATCGCAGCATATCCCTGTTCAAGGAAGACGAGTTGACCGGAGTGCATTTAACAGGAGCGAAGTTCGAATTGTATATGTATACGAACGGCTTATCTTATGATAATGGTTCGCATAAGGAGCTCACCCCCTCGGGAAGCGATATGACCTTCTATCATGTCTGTGATGCGGTATATGGTAACGGAAACTATGATTTTTCAAGTGAATGGATTACCCCGAGTCATGAAGCGGTATATCTCATCGTTGAAACGGAGGCGCCAAGAGACTATAACCTCCCGAACGAACCCTACACCTTTTTTGTTATCCACAGCATCGGAAGTTCAGAGATGACGAGTTTGGAAACCAAACTCGGCAGAGAGGTGGAGATCGTGCCCGATAACCTCTATATTTCCAATACGCGGCCCTTGTATGAACTCGTTATCAGCGCCACAAAGAAGGTTGTCGGTGAAAAAGCGCCGAAAGCGACATTTTCTTTCACGCTGACGCAGGTAGCTGATGAGACTGGCAAAGAGTATGAACCCGCAGATGAGGCGATCATCCGTACACGCAATATATCCACAAACGGCGAAGATAGTTACGGCTTCTCCTTCCCCCCAATTGAAGACCTTCCGAAGGGGACTTACTACTTCAAGATACAGGAAACCGGGGGTGCATCAGCATTATGGAACTACGATACAAGTACGCAGATTGTTAAGATAGAAATAGACGACAATCTTCTATACGGCAACCATCTATACGATGGTCCTCTATACGATGACCCTCTGACAGCAACGATTACCGTACTCACATCCGATACTAACGAAATTACCTTTACCAACATCTTCGGCGGTCCCGAATTTCCGGAGGTGGGTGGGATCGGAAAGGCACCCTTTACCATGATTACTGTCCTCATGACCGTATTGATATCCATGTTCTTCGGAGGAAGACTGATATATAGAAAGCTCAAGCGCAGGAGGTGTATGCTGCGAATAGAATGATAAACATTATACACCCTGTGCTTAAAGGCTAAATAATTAAAATGTACCATTCGTACAAATCTTTATTAAGAAAAAATTAAAAGGAGCAGTTACTATGAGAAAAAGTAAAATTTTCACCCTGATTCTGGCAGTGGCCATGATGTTGACCACGACGTTGCCAATGACCGCATTTGCGGCTGGCGGAAGCATTCAAATTACGCCCTCAGGCGTAGCCAGCGTGGAGGGTCAAGTTTTCAAAGCATACCAGATCTTTACTGTGGAAACCAACGAGGATGCTGACAGCTTCGTCTATGAACTTAACCCTGCATATTCAGATTTTGAAACTTATTACGCTGCCATACTTGAAGATCTGACTTTAAAAGAGTATATCTTAAGCTTAGTTGATTCGACAGGCGTTCTTGACCCCGCTAAGAAAGGCGCTCTTGAGGACTTGGCAAGAGCACTGTGGAACTGGAGCAACGACAGTGATAGTGGAATAATTCCGGAAACCGCAACAGGTGATGGTAAAGGAGTTTCGTTTGAAAACCTCGAAGCTGGTTACTATATCGTTGCCGGCGAGTCTCTGTTCAGCGGATCACCTGCGACTACTTTTGCGGCATTGTGTACGGTACTTGCTAATGATCATCCAACAAACGTAACATTTAAAGCTGATGCGCCGACGATTGAAAAAAAAGTAATGAACCATCATAGCACTGATTGGGAAAACTGGACAGACGTGAGCATTACGGACAAAGTCCAATTCAAGCTCACCTCCACAATACCGGACACGACATATTATGAGCAATATACATACAAAGTACATGATAGGATGAGCGTGGGACTTTCATTCGACGATATTGTATCTGTATTCGCTTACAAAGGTGAGGCTTCCACAGTGCTTTCCCCTGTTAATAATGCTTCCGATGACGGTTATCAGCTTTCCGAAACTACGACAGATGTAGAGAATGGAGATACCATATTTACGGTCACGATTAACTCAGACACAATAAAAAGCTTGTCGGAAGACGGTTACGATAGGATTGAGATTATTTATAGCGCCATACTCAACGAAGACTCCGTAATTGAGAGCGTAGGTAACCCGAACTATGTATATTTGGAATACAGCAACGATCCGAATTGGGTTTGGGACGGCTCATCTGAGGATAAAGAGCCAACCGAAAAAACTCCTGAAGATGACGCATGGGTATACACCTATAAGCTTGACATATTCAAGTACACTGGCACTGACACCCCGTTAGAGGGAGTTGAATTTCAGCTTTTTGACGACGATAAGGTTGCGGCGTTTATAATAAATAATAATAGCGAATATGTATTTCAGGGATTTATACCGAAACAAACGGAACCGGATGCGGCCTATCTTGCGAAAACTGTGCTTAAAACTGATGCAGATGGCATGATTTACATCGTTGGCATTGACGAAGGTAATTATACGCTGAGCGAGTACCAGGCGCTGCCGGGATATAATGCGGCGGAGGATATAACGGTCACTGTATATAACAAGCTGTT
>Ga0153921_1000661_pt1 | contig 17139 bp, 13 predicted proteins | sample TSNJ005MetaG_FD_104691 | JGI IMG/M metagenome (GOLD analysis project Ga0153921, IMG submission 104691) | Attine ant fungus gardens microbial communities from New Jersey, USA - TSNJ005 MetaG | ecosystem: Host-associated > Fungi > Mycelium > Unclassified | place: USA: New Jersey, Brendon T. Byrne... | reverse complement strand
CTGCACGCGCCGCTGGTGAGCATCCGGGAGCAGGCGGCCGTGGTCGTCGGCCTGCTGCGCGGCGGCGAGCAGCTGTCGTTCCGGCAGCTGGTCGCGGGCGCCGACCAGAAGGGCGTGGTGATCGCGCGGTTCCTCGCCGTGCTCGAGCTGTACCGGCACGCGGCCATCGCGTTCGAGCAGCTGGAACCGCTGGGCGAGCTGACGCTGCGCTGGACGGCGGAGCACTGGTCCGAGGAGAACCTGACCAACCTGGGAGCGGATTATGACGGTTGAGAACGTGTCCGGGATCGTGGACGCGGACGAGGCCCCGGAGCTGACGGACGCGACCGACACGACGGAGGTGCCGGCGCCCGTCGCCGACACCGACATCGAGCGCGCACTGGAGGCCATCCTCATGGTCGCCGACGAGCCGATGAGCGTCGTGACCCTGGCGACCGCGGTCGGTGCGCCGGTGAAACGGGTGCGGCAGGCCATCGACGTGCTCGTGGAGGACTTCGACGGCAACGCCCCCGGAGGGAGCGTGCGCCGCGGCTTCGAGCTGCGCGAGGTCGGGGGAGGCTGGCGCGTCTACGTGCGCGCCGAGTACGACCAGGTCGTCGCCGGCTACGTGCTGCAGCAGAACCCCACCAAGCTCTCGCAGGCCGCGCTCGAGACCCTCGCCGTGATCGCCTACAAGCAGCCGATCAGCCGCGGCGCGATCGCGTCCATCCGCGCGGTCAACGTGGACTCCGTCGTCCGCACCCTGCTGGGCCGCGGACTCATCACAGAACTCTTCACCGACAGCGAGACGGGTGCCATCAACTACGGCACGACCGATCTGCTGCTCACCCAACTCGGCATCAACTCCGTGGACGAGCTGCCCAAGATCTCCCCGCTGCTGGCGGACGGAGCGGAAGGATTCGATGCCGATGTCCGTTGAGGACGCACCCCAGGGCGAACGCCTGCAGAAGGTGATGGCCGCAGCGGGAGTCGCCTCCCGCCGCGTCTCCGAGCAGCTGATCGTCGAGGGCCGGGTGACGGTGAACGGCCAGGTCGTCGCCGAGCTCGGCCGCCGCATCGACCCGGAGAACGACAAGGTCGCCGTCGACGGCACCGCCGTGCAGCTGGACACCAGCCGCCGCTACGTCATGCTCAACAAGCCCGTCGGCGTCGTCAGCTCGATGCGCGACGAGCAGGGGCGCCCCGACCTGTCCCGCTTCACCTCCGAGTTCGCGGAGCGGCTGTTCAACGTCGGGCGGCTGGATGCGGAGACCTCCGGGCTGCTCATCCTCACCAACGACGGGGAGCTCGCCCACGTGCTCGCGCATCCCAGCTTCGGCGTCACGAAGACCTACATCGCGCGCGTGCGCGGCCAGGTCACGCCGCAGACGATCGCGCGCCTGACCCGCGGCGTCGAGCTCGAGGACGGGCCGATCTCGGCCGACCGCGCCCGCCTGCTCCAGGGCGGCGGCGGGGCGAACGACAGCCTCGTCGAGCTGACCCTGCACTCCGGCCGCAACCGGATCGTGCGCCGCATGATGGCGGAGGTCGGGCATCCCGTGATCGAGCTCGTCCGCCGCCAGTTCGGCCCACTGCACCTCGGCACCCTGAAGGTCGGCGCGATGCGCGACCTGACCAAGGAGGAGCTGGGCAAGCTGCTCACCATCTCCCGCGAGGGCTCCGCCGACTCCGCCAACCCCGCCGAGCGCTGACCCCGCCGGCCCTGACCCCCTCCCGATTCGTGCCAAATGTGGCCTTTGGCGCCGCCAAAGTCGACATTTGGCACAAATGTGCGGGGGAGGGGCGCGGCGATGAGGGGTGCCGCCGCTGACTAAGGTGGATGCGTGAACGAACCCGCCTCCCGGCTCACCGGTCCCGTCCGCGTCGTCGGCGCCGGGCTGCTCGGCGCCTCCGTCGGACTCGGGCTGCGCGCCCGCGGTGTCGACGTGCTGCTCGCCGACGCCTCGCCCGCCCACCTGCGGCTGGCCGCGGACTATGGGGCGGGGCGCGCGGACGACGGAGGCTCGGAGCCGTCTCTGATCGTGGTGGCGGTGCCGCCGGACTTGGTGTCGCGCGTCGTCGCGGACGAGCTCGCCGCGCATCCCGCAGCGGTCGTCACCGACGTCGCCAGCGTGAAGGTCGCGCCGCTCTCGGAGCTGCAGGAGTCGGGCGCCGACCTGTCGCGCTACGTCGGCTCGCACCCGCTCGCCGGGCGCGAGCGCGGCGGCCCCAGCGCGGCCCGCGCCGACCTCTTCATCGGCCGCCCGTGGGTGGTCGCGGCGCGACCGGAGAACCCGCGCGAGGCGGTCAGCCTAGTGGAGGCGCTCATCCTGGACCTCGGCGCGACGCCGGTCGAGATGGGCGCGGCCGACCACGACGCCGCCGTCGCCCTCGTCTCGCACGCGCCGCAGATCGTGTCGAGCCTGATGGCCAAGCGGCTCGCCGGCTCCACGGATGCCGCTCTCGGTCTCGCGGGCCAGGGCGTGCGCGACGTGACCCGTATCGCGGCAAGCGAGCCCGAGCTGTGGGTGCAGATCCTCGGTGCGAACGCGCCCGCGATCGTCGAGATCCTGCACGCCTACCGCGACGACCTCGATCGCGTGCTCGTCGCCCTCGGCGACGTGGATGCGGCCGGCTCGCGGCGCGCGATCGCCGAGGAGATCGCGGGCGGCAACGTCGGCGTCTCCCGCCTGCCCGGCAAGCACGGCCAGGACAAGCGCTACAGCTCCGTGGTCGTGATGGTGGAGGACCGCCCCGGCGAGCTCGCGCGCCTCCTGAACGAACTGGGCGACCTCGACGTGAACCTGGAGGACCTGCGGCTCGAGCACTCGCCCGGAGCCGCCTTCGGCCTCGCCGAGATCGCCGTGCTGCCCGAGGTGCTGACCCGCACCGTGAACGACCTGACCGACCGCGGCTGGAGGATCGCCGGATGACAGAGCTCGCACAGACCCCGATCGTGGTGGCGGTCGACGGACCCGCCGGCAGCGGCAAGTCGTCCGTCTCGAAGGCCACCGCCCGCCGGCTCGGCTGGGCGTACCTCGACACCGGCGCCGCGTACCGCGCGCTCAGCTGGTACGTCGTGCAGCGCCGGCTCGACCCGACCGATTCCGCGGCCGTGATCGACGCGCTGCCCGACTTCGACTACCGGATCGGCACCGACCCGTCGGGGGAGGACCCGGCCGAGACGGGCGTCTTCGTCGGCGATCACGACGTGACCGACGCCATCCGCGAGCCCGACGTCACCGCCGTGGTGAGCGCCATCGCGCGGGTGCCGGAGGTGCGCGCCTACCTCACCCAGCTCTTCCGCGACATCGTGCGGCGCTCCGGCAAACCGGGCGTCGTGGTCGAGGGCCGGGACATCACGACCGTGGTGTTTCCGGATGCTCCCGTGCGCATCCTGCTCACCGCCGACGAATCCGTTAGAATTGCCAGACGTTCTGCTGAGCTGATCGGCCATTCCGCCGCCCATGTCGGCGAGGCGCTGCTCCGGAGGGACGCGGCCGACTCCCGGGTCGTCGACTTCATGAACGCCGCGGACGGTGTGACCACCGTCGACTCCACCGACCTCGACTTCGACCAGACCGTGGATGCGGTCATCCAGGTCGTACAGAAAGAGACCCATGTCTGACATCGACAACGAGCCCGTCGGGGCCGACGACCTCGCCGAGCGGCTGGCGGAGATGGACGACGTCCTCGCCGTCCAGCGCGCCGCCGCCCTGCGCAGCGGCCTCAACGACTACGAGCTCGACGAGAGCGACCTCGACATCCTCGAGACCGTCAGCGAGGACCCGAACGCGATCACGTTCCTCCCCGCCCTGCCGGTGCTCGCCATCGTCGGCCGCCCCAACGTGGGCAAGTCGGCGCTCGTCAACCGCATCCTGGGCCGCCGCGAGGCCGTCGTGGAGGACACCCCCGGTGTGACCCGCGACCGCGTGTCGTACCAGGCGGAGTGGAACGGCCGCCGCTTCACCCTCGTCGACACCGGCGGCTGGGAGCCCGACGCCCGCGGCATCGACGCGTCCGTGGCCGCGCAGGCCGAGGTCGCGGTCGACCTCGCCGACGCGGTGCTGTTCGTCGTGGACGCGACGGTCGGAGCGACCGCGACCGACGAGCACGTCGTGCGGATGCTGCGCAAGACCGACAAGCCGGTCTTCCTCGCCGCCAACAAGGTGGACGACGCCCGCCAGGAGCCCTTCGCGACCGAGCTGTGGTCGCTGGGCCTCGGCGAGCCGCGCCCTGTCTCGGCCCTGCACGGCCGCGGCGTCGCCGACCTGCTCGACGACATCCTGAAGGCGCTGCCCGAGGTTTCGGCCGTCGCCAAGCAGGAGGTCGGCGGACCCCGTCGCGTCGCGATCGTCGGCCGGCCGAACGTCGGCAAGTCCTCCCTCCTGAACAAGGCGGCGGGGGAGGAGCGCGTGGTCGTCAACGAGCTCGCCGGCACCACCCGCGACCCGGTCGACGAGCAGGTCGAGCTGGCCGGCAAGGTGTGGCGCTTCGTCGACACCGCCGGCATCCGCCGCCGCGTGCACCTGCAGCAGGGCGCCGACTTCTACGCGTCGCTGCGCACCTCCACCGCGCTGGAGAAGGCGGAGGTCGCCGTCGTCGTGCTCGACGTCAGCCAGCCCATCAGCGAGCAGGACGTGCGCATCATCGACCTCGTGCTCGAGTCGGGCCGTGCCCTCGTGCTGGCCTTCAACAAGTGGGACCTGCTGGACGACGAGCGCCGCCGCTACCTGGAGCGCGAGATCGAGCAGGATCTCGCCCACGTCTCCTGGGCGCCGCGCGTCAACATCTCGGCCCGCACCGGCCGCCACCTGGAGAAGCTCGTCCCGGCGCTGGAGCTCGCGCTCGAGTCGTGGGACACCCGCATCCCGACCGGCAAGTTCAACGCCTTCCTGGCCGAGCTCACGGCCGCCCACCCGCACCCGGTGCGCGGCGGCAAGCAGCCGCGCATCCTGTTCGGCACGCAGGCGACGAGCCGTCCGCCGACATTCGTGGTGTTCACGACCGGGTTCCTGGACCCGGGATACCGGCGCTACATCATCCGCCGGCTGCGCGAGGTCTACGGCTTCGAGGGCACGCCGATCGTGCTCAACATGCGGGTGCGCGAGAAGCGCCAGCGCTAGGCAGCGCGCGCCGGTCGCGAGCTTCGGGCGCCGAAGTTCACGTTGTTGCGGTCATCTCCCCGGATTCGACCGCAACAACGTGAACCTCGGCGCCCTTGTGCGTCAAGCGGACACGCGCGAGCGGTTCTGAGAAATTCGGTGACGAGTCACCCCCAGATCGGGGGCGACCATGTTGGGGGTATTTGTCCCCCACCGTGTCCTCACTATGGTGGACAACCGAGAGCTACCCGACCGCGCCACCCGAAGGCGCGGACTCTCATTATCAAGGACGCATACCCGATCATGAGTTCTACAAGTTCATACACCCCTGCCCGAAAGCGCCAGCTCGGTTCCGAGAAGCGCACGACCCCGCTGCCGACGGTCCACCCGAAGCCGTCGGACCGCAAAGTCACCTGGAGCCGCGTCGCCATCGTGCTGACGATCGTCTTCTGGGCGATCTACGTGGTGACCACGATCATCCGCCAGTTCCTGGTGCTCGGCACGCAGGACTTCCGGTTCACGATGGAGGCGATCGGCTACACGGTCGTCGTCACCTTCCTCACCTTCTCCGCGCTGATGTACCTCGTCGCCCGCCAGGGCGCGCTGCAGCGGTTCCAGAAGCACGTGCGCGTTCCCCGCGCCGAGCTCGACCGCCACTTCTCCGAGAACCAGCCGACCATTACCGTCCTCGTGCCCTCCTACGCGGAGGAGCCGGAGGTCGTGCGGATGACGCTGCTCTCGGCCGCGCTGCAGGAGTTCCCCTCCAAGCGCGTCGTGCTGCTGCTCGACGACAACCCCAACCCGACCGACCCGGCCGTGATCGAGCGCCTCGAGGCCACCCGCGACCTCGCCGCCAGCATCAGCGACCAGCTGTCGGAGCCGCGCTTCCGCTTCACCGACGCGCTCCTGCGCTTCGAGCTGGGCGACGGCCGCGCGTTCGCCTCCACCGACGACGCCCGCGAGCTCGCCGACCACTACACCTGGGCCGCCGAATGGCTGTACGCCCAGGCCGACGCCCACGCCATCGACGACCACGTGGACGTCTTCTTCGCCGACCAGGTGCTCCGCGCCCTCGGCGACGACCTCGCCCTGACGGGGGAGGCCGTGCGCGCCGCGATCGAGGACGGCGCCACCCTCTCCTCCGAGCGCGTCGCGCAGCTGTACCGCCGCCTCACCTGGACCTTCGACGCCGAGCTCGCCGTCTTCGAGCGCAAGCAGTGGGCCTCCCTCTCGCACGAGGCCAACAAGGCGATGAACCTGAACGCCTACATCGGCCTCATGGGTGGCGTGTACCGCACCGAGGAGACGCCGGACGGCCCCATCCTGACCCCCGTCCCGGCCGGCCAGCGCCGCCCGGGCGACATCGAGATCCCGGACAGCGACTTCCTGCTCACCCTGGACGCCGACTCCATCCTGCTGCGCGAGTACTGCCTGCGCCTGACCTACTTCCTGCAGCAGCCGGACAACGCCCGCGTCGCCGTCACGCAGACCCCGTACTCGTCGTTCCGCGGTGCCGGCACCCGCATCGAGCGCCTCGCCGGTGCGACCACCGACATCCAGCACATCCTGCACCAGGGCAAGTCGTACTACGGCGCCACGTTCTGGGTCGGCGCGAACGCGGTCATCCGCAAGCGCGCGCTGGAGGACATCGTCGAGACCGAGTTCGTCGGCGGCTTCGAGGTGCGCCGGTACATCCAGGACCGAACCGTCATCGAGGACACCGAGTCGAGCATCGACCTCGGCACCCACGGCTGGACCCTGGCGAACTACCCGGAGCGCCTGAGCTACTCCGCCACCCCGCCGGACTTCGGCTCCCTGATCGTGCAGCGTCGCCGCTGGGCGAACGGCGGTCTGCTCATCCTCCCGAAGCTGTGGCGTCAGGTGAAGGAGCGTCGCCGTCGCGGGGAGAACGTCTCCCGCATCGAGCTGCTGCTGCGCGTGAACTACATGGCCTCCATCTGCTGGGCGAGCTTCGGCCTCGTCTTCCTGCTGGCCTACCCGTACGACGGCCGCCTCCTCAGCCCCATGGTGCTGCTGGCCGCGCTGCCGTACTTCATCAGCCAGGCCTCCGACCTGCGCTACTCCGGCTACAAGGCCACCGACATCTTCCGGATCTACGGCTTCAACCTGATCCTGCTGCCGGTGAACCTGGCCGGTGTGCTCAAGTCGATCCAGCAGTCGCTGACCGGCAAGAAGATCCCCTTCGCCCGCACGCCGAAGGTCAAGAACCGCACCGCGTCGCCCCTGCTCTACGTGGTCGCGCCGCTGGCGATGGTCGCCTTCTCGCTGTTCACCCTGTGGCGCGACTGGAACGCGCAGAACTGGGGCAACGCCGCGTTCGCCGCCTTCAACGCGACCCTCGCCATCTGGGCGATCGTCTCCTACATCGGCATCGGCGCCACCATCGTCGACATCTGGCTCGGCCTGACCAAGCCGCTGTACGTCGAGAAGGGCAAGAAGCGCGACGCCGCGGCTCCGGCTCCCGCCACCGAGTCGCTCGACTGGCGTTCCGTGCTGTACCACGGCCACTCCGGCGGGGAGGTGCCCCACCTGGAGCGCGCCGCCGCCGCGGGTGCCACTGGTGCTGCCGGTGCTGCCGTGTCCGGTGACTCCGTGATCGACGACGCTGAGAAGCAGGCCGCCTGATGGCTCGCGACACGAAGGCCGCGGACGCGGCCCAGATCGAGCGCGCCCAGGCGCCCGAGTCCACCTCCGGCCGCCGGCTCGGCTTCTGGCGGGTCGTCGGCGCGACGCTCGTCGCCGCCATCGTCATCACCGGCGGTGTCGTCGGATTCCAGTGGTGGAGCGCCCGCGCCGCCGTCGATTCCAAGCCCTGGTTCGCCTCCTACGTCGACGTGACCGCCACCCCGCGGTTCGCGTTCGAGAACATGGGCGCCACCTCCTCCAAGGACGCCGTGCTCTCGTTCGTCGTCTCGTCGAAGGAGAAGGCGTGCACCCCCTCGTGGGGCGCCGCCTACACCCTCGACCAGGCCCGTTCCTCCCTCGACCTGGACCGCCGCATCGCGCGCCTCCAGCAGCAGGGTGGCACCGTCGCCGTCTCGTTCGGCGGCCTGAACAACGACGAGCTCGCCGTGAAGTGCACGGACGCCACCGAGCTGAAGGATGCGTACGCCTCCGTCGTCGACCGGTACAAGATCGGCACCATCGATCTCGACCTCGAGGGCAACGGCCTGACCGACACCGCCGCCGCCGAGCGTCGCGCCACCGCCATCGCCGACCTGCAGAAGGAGCGTCGCGCCGCCGGCAAGAGCCTCGCCGTGTGGCTGACCCTCCCCGTCGCGCCCAGCGGCATGACCTCCGACGGCACCAACGCCATCGCCGCCATGCTCAAGGCCAAGGTCGACATCGCCGGCGTCAACGTCATGACCATGGACTTCGGTCAGTCGAAGGATGCCAAGAAGTCCATGGCGCAGAACGCCCAGGCCGCCGTCACCGCCGCTCAGCGTCAGCTCGGCGTGCTCTACGACCGGGCCGACCTGCACCAGAGCGACCCCAGCCTGTGGGCGAAGATCGGCGCCACCCCCATGATCGGCCAGAACGACGTGGAGGATGAGGTCTTCAGCCTCAAGGACGCCACCGCCTTCAACACGTGGGCCGTCTCCGAGGGCATCGGCCGCATGTCCATGTGGTCCGCCAACCGCGACAAGACCTGCGGCTCGAACTACGTCGACACCTCCGTCGTCTCGGACGCCTGCTCCGGCGTCAGCCAGGGCAAGCAGACCTTCGCCGGCATCCTCTCCAAGGGTTTCGACGGTCACATCTCGCTCGGCGAGTCGTCCGTCACCACCGCGGAGCCCACCAGCACCGCCGTCGCCGACGATCCCGCCACCTCCCCGTACGCCATCTGGACTCAGACCAACTCGTACCTCAAGGGCACCAAGGTCGTCTGGCACCGCAACGTGTACGTCGCCAAGTGGTGGACCAAGGGCGACGTGCCCGACAACCCCGTCCTGAACGCGTGGGAGACCCCGTGGGAGCTCGTCGGCCCCGTGTTGGCCGGTGAGACGCCTATTCCGCAGCCCACCCTCCCCGCCGGCACCTACCCCGAGTGGACCGGCACGGGACAGTTCGACAAGGGCCAGCGCGTGCTCTTCGACGGCGTGCCCTTCGAAGCCAAGTGGTGGACCCAGGGCGACAGCCCCGAGGCCGCCAGCTCGGACCCCGACTCGTCCCCCTGGACCCCGCTCACCCAGGACGAGATCGACCAGATCCTCGGCGGTTCCACCGCCGGATGAGACTCGACGGCGGGATGCAGACCCCCTGCTCGCATCCCGTCGTCGACCCAACTGGACACATCCGCTGCGGGGCGGAGGTTCCAGGCGGCGATACGCGCCGGCTTCGTCGGGAAGCCCCCGAGCGCGCGTTCGCCGTCGTGTCGGCGGGGCCGTCAAGGCACCTTCGGGTTGGTGCACGACGCACCCCCGCCGACACGCTAAGATAGTGGAGTTGCCTCGCTTGGTGCCCAGCGCCTGGGTGGGGCAGCAACGGGCTGTGGCGCAGCTTGGTAGCGCACTTGACTGGGGGTCAAGGGGTCGCAGGTTCAAATCCTGTCAGCCCGACGTCACGACAAAAACGGAGAGGGCCGGTTCGCACTGCGAACCGGCCCTCTCCGTTTTTGTCGTGACTCGCTGGTGACTTCCCGGGTCCCCGCCGCGAGGGGCCCCGGGCGCCGTCAAACGCGGAGCGTGCAGGCGGCGTTTGGGGTGCGGTGGGGTGCAGCCTGGTGGCGGGCGTGGAGATCGGTGTGCAGAGCAGGACTTCCAGAGCGGCGCCCGCCGGTCTGGCGCCGAATGATCCGAGGCATCCGTCGCGAGTGGTTCATCGACAGGATTGACCCGACGCCATGCGATCGACAGTGGATCTATGCCGGATGGTCCCCATGCCGCAAAATCTCTACTCAGTCCCGGTGACGCGATCATAGCCCCACCCGTGCCCCGGACATCGCGCCAGTCGTTAGGGCTGCGTGCTCGGTACACGAAAACCGGGCGGGCGACGCTCACAGACGAGAAACTGTCCGACGAGTTTAAAGTTGCAAACGCGAACTCGGGGTGAGTTGGCCTCCCTAGTCCTGTCGAAGGTGTTTCGGAGCGTAGCGGACCGCGAACACATGAAATTGAGCGAGCGAGGCGCGGGACCTTTTGGAGCCATCAGCACGTCGGCCCCATCTATGCCCCGATTGTGTGCTGCGATGGAGTCGAGCAGCGGGTACGTAGCCCTCGGGGACTAATGGCGATCGGCCCTCCGCTTCGATATCCGGAAGGTCATCGCTATTGAGACGGAGGAATGGAAGGTAAGTCAGCTGCCGAACTCGATCTAGCGTCGTCGGCAGGGACGAGGCATCGCGAGTTGATATCCAAGGTCTAGTTGACATCACCCGCGAGATGAACGCTGGCTTCGTCGCCAGCTCCGAGAGTCGCCATTCTTGATGCCTAATGCTGAGCCAAGGACAGTCCGGGCAGACGCGCGTGTTACGAGCATTCGGACCTCGCCACGCTGCAGCGCGCGGACAGAGCGACCGCCGAGAACGTCCCGTTGCGCGCCTACCGCCGATGTCAGGAGGATCGAATAGCCTGATAAGCGATGGTGACGCCGACCCCTGACACTCCTACCGCGCGCAAGGCTCGTGGTGCCTTCTTCACTCCTGACGGGGTTACTAGGCACATCGCCGATTGGGCCATCCAGAGCGCCGATGACACTGTCCTCGAGCCGTCGGCGGGCGAGGCCGCGTTCCTAGTTGCGGCAGTTCGCCGTCTTAGAGAACTTGGAGCATCGGAACCCGTAGTCCATGGCGTCGAGTTGCATCGGGCGTCGGCGCAGACCGCCCGCGAGGTGGTTGCTGATGCAGGCGGCGTCGCCCGTATCAAGGTGAGCGACTTCTTCCTTTCAGAGCCTCGCGCCACCTTCGCGGCGGTGATAGGCAATCCACCTTTTATTCGCTACCAGGACTTCGTTGGGGAGGCGCGGGAGCGAGCGAGGTTCGCTGCCCAGGTGCAAGGAGTAGCACTCACTGGTCTTGCCTCGTCATGGGCTGCTTTTGTCGTTCACGCAGCAGCGCACCTTCGCCCTGGCGGAAGGCTTGGAATGGTATTGCCCGCGGAGCTTCTCTCGACGAACTATGCAGCACCTGTTCGACAGTTCCTGCTGGAGAGGTTCAGCTCAGTCGAGCTGGTCACGTTCGAAACTCAGATCTTCGCGGACGCTGAGGCTGACACGGTGCTCGTAAAGGCTTCGGGGTGGGCTGGGGCGCCTGCAGGTGTCGCAACCCTTCGCCAGACCCGAGACGCGACGACGCTCGGTTCCCTTCAGGCCGGAACAACCTGGTCGACGACGGACACTGCGGCGCGGTGGACCCCGCTGCGCGTCCAGGACGAGACTGTGGCGTCCATCGCGGCTCTCATTCCGTCGGCTGCTTTTGTTCCGCTGCAGGAGCTTGGTGACACCACGTTGGGCATGGTGACCGGCGCGAACAAATACTTCACTTTGTCCCCCCAGCGTGTAAGCGAACTCGGAATACCGCGTCGTGACCTGCTGCGCGTATCACCTCCAGGGTCGTCGCACCTTCGCGGGCTGGCTCTAACAGATTCGGCGATGACACGCCTCGGGCGAAGAGGTCAGACGACATGGCTCCTATATCCGAGTGAGCGACCGGCATCTGAGACTCTCGCGTATATCGAGAGCGGCCACGCGACCGGTGTCGACACGGCATATAAGTGCCGTACGCGGAAGCCATGGTGGCGAGTACCTGTCTTAGCGCCCGCAGACCTGTTGCTCACCTACATGAACGCGGATACGGCTCGCCTCACCACGAACCAAGCGAACGTTCGACACCTCAATAGCGTGCACGGCGTCTATCTCAACTCGGAAGTCCGTGACCTAGCTCGGCAAGTGCTTCCAATTGCGAGCCTCAACTCGATGACTCTTCTGAGCGCTGAGATTGTTGGGCGGAGCTACGGTGGTGGCGTTCTGAAGCTTGAGCCGCGGGAAGCCGACCGCTGGTGGATGCCGAGCGCCGCGACGATGAGGAGGCATCGTGAAGCCCTCGTCGAAGCTAAGCCACGCGTTCAACGGCTCCTTCAGGCGAAGAACTTGCTAGGCGCCGTCGCCCTCGTCGATGACATAGTTCTTCGAGACCTGAGTGACACGCAACTTCGAGCTGTGCGCGAGGACCACGCTGCTTTCATGCAGCGACGAGTAACTAGGGGTAAGAGTGGCTGAACCAACCTTGAAGCAGCGAGCCTGGCCGCTGTTCGACCGCATCGTCGCGGATGCGGCTGCTACTTGGCTGTACGAGACTGGTCCTTGGAAGGGCGACGAGTACGATCCCGACATCCCGACGCTTCAAAAACTGCTCGGTGTTCCGAGGCACCTCAACGCGAACAGCCAAAGTGGTGTGCCTGCGCTCGCTCTCGACATTTGGGTGGCCTACGAGCTTCGTCGCGCCGGCTTTGCTACTGACGCCGTCTGGCCACGTGCAGCGCACCCACGAGTAATGCCAGCGCCGGTCGCCAATTACCTAGTAGGCACGACGAATGAACTTCGCGGCAAAGTGGGCGCTCAGTTGACGCGGCAGACTCCGATGAAGGGCGTCGTCGCGACGGATGCGAAGGTGCTGGGCCGGCACTATATCAAGCAGGTCGACGTCGTCATGAGCGCTTGGGAGACTGGTCCCGAGGTGTTGATCTCGACAAAACGGATGGACTCATCGTTCGGCAAGAACGCCGCCAACCGGATTGAGGAGGCGTACGGGGACGCGAAGAATCTGCGTTCCCGCCACCCGCTCGCAGCCCACGGGTTCGTATATGGGCTCCGCTCGACAATTTTCGAATCGGAGCCCGACAAGGCGCGTTGGCTGATAGACCTATTGGGCAAGCTGGCACAGGAGGGCGATGCGTACGATGCCGTTTGCCTGCTGATGCTCCACTACGACGGTGCCGCGCCCGAGGGGTCTGAGGGTGGCCACGAGGATGAAGAGGACGCGGTCGCGGCGGAACTCAGTACCGAAATCGAGATGGATGTCGACGATCTTGATGAAGAAGCTGCGGATGAGGACGTGGTTCCCGATGACATCGACGATGTGATCCGCGGGCTACCATTGGTCAGCGTTATCGACCATCCGGATGTCCCTGCGTCGCTCGGTGCGGCTGCGTTTCTCAAGAGGACCGTTGAGCACGTGCTGCGAGCTACGCCGATCACCATGCACCGTCGAGCCCGAGAGCTGCACGGCTGGCCGGTCGGGGATGATCCCGCAGAGAAGAAGAAGCGCGCGTCCTCAAAAAGCTCCGGCAGCAAGTCGTAGATAGAGCATAGACGCCATATCTGCGATCACTGCAGGTTCAACGGTTGGCCCTATGCCGTGGTGGTGCTCCTCTGGTCGCATGGCGCGAGTTCTTAGTTGGAGTAGAGGTACGCGCTGCGAGTGAGGCTGGCCTTCCCCGTCGCGTGGCCATCAAAAGGTGGCGAGGCCCGTGTCCATCCTCGGCCGTGAGCCCCGCCTCTACAGGGTGGCGTGCCGTTCGTCCTGCTTGCGCGGTCTGGCCAGCGTGCTGGTCCGCTGTCTCTCAACTGCAAGTCGGGGGAATGTTCCGGTGTGTGCCCGAATCGCTCTCGCCCGCGCCTTCCAGCGCCACCCGAAGCCGCCGTGCCGGGTCGAACGTCTCCGGAATCCCTTCCAGCGCAGCAAGCCCCGCCGCCGCCCCATCGAGCCGAGCCGTCACCGCGGCGAGCGACACCCGCGCACCGAGCGTAGGGGATACCTCCACCAGCGCAGCCGTCAGCGCGCGGATCGCCACCCAGTCGGTCTCCGCGCCGAAGAAGCGCGCGACGTGCGCCGACTGGATCGCGGCTTCGAGTTGGAAGCGGCGGCCGGCCGACGGCGCCGCCGAAGCCAGCTCGTGTGCTCTCCTCAGATACGCCTCGCCCTCCGCGATGAGCGCCGCATCCCAGAGGCCCGGATCCTGCGCGTCGAGCGGCACGAACACCCCATCGACCTCGCGGGCAGGCGCCCGCGACGACGAGAGCGCGATCAGCGCCGCCAGCCCGAACGCCTCGGGCTCTGTGCCGAGCAGCGCCGCCAACGTCACCGCCAGGTACAGCGCCTCGCCGGCAAGGGACGATTCGGCCGTGCTGTCCCAGTCGATCGCGAAGGCGCCGTAGATCGCCTCGAGTACGGCGGGCAGCCGGTCGGCCATCTGGTCGCGTGACGGGACGGTGAACGGGATCCCCGCATCCCGGATGCGGCGCTTCGCCCGCACGAGCCGCTGGGCCATTGCGGACGCGGGGACGGCGAAGGCGCGGGCGATCTGCGCCGCCTCCAGTCCGAGCACGGTCTGCAGCATGAGCGGTGTTCGGATGCTCACGTCGATCGCCGGATGCGCGCACACGAACAAGAGCTCGAGGCGTTTGTCCGGGAGGGCGTCGAGGTCGGGGAACGCTGCGTCGATGTCGATCACGCCATCCCCTTCTTCCAGTGGTGCGGAGGTGCGGTGGGCAGCCGACTTGAACACGTCGCGTTGGCGGTTGCGCGCGACGGTGAGGAGCCAGCCTTCGGGGTTGGCGGGGACGCCCCGGCGGGGCCAGGTGGTGAGCGCCTGTTCGAAGGCGTCGGCCAGGGCGTCCTCGGCGAGCGCGAGGTCGCGGGTGGGGGCGGCGAGGATCGCGACCAGCCGACCGTAGGATGCGCGGGCGGTGCGTTCGGCGATCGCCCGCGCATCCGCGTCCGTCACGGGGCGGGAACCCACGTGCCGTCGACGACGTACGTCGCGGTCGGGCGCACCTCCACGGGACCCCACGCGGCGGACGGGGCCTGCTGCGCCCACTCGAGGGCGGCATCCAGGTCGGGAACGTCGATGACGACGGTGCCGCCGAGCTGCTCCTTGGTGTCGGCGAACGGGCCGTCCTGGATCTGCGGGCCGGCCTCGGTGATGCGCAGCGTCGTCGTCGCGGACGACGGCTGCAGCACCTCGCCCGAGCGGAGCACGCCCGCGGCGTGCAAATCCCGCGCGTACTTGTCGAAAGCGGCCATGCCCTCCTTGAGGGCGGCCTCGTCGAGTTCGCCGCTGGCGGCCAGCTCGGGGTAGTGCATCAGGATCGTGTAACGCATGGTGAGAGTGTCCTTCCGGATCGTTCGATGATGACACTTGGATGACGATCGGGCCAGGCGCGGATCGACAGTCTGCTGCGGGTCGTCGCCCGATTCCTTTGTGCGCCTCTCACGTCGCACTGGTGCCGAGTCGACGACCTACCCTCAACTCCGCCACGGAATCGCGGCGCGCCGCATTCACGATCCGCCACGTTCGGGCGGGGAGCGCCGTCCCTGCGGCAGTGACGTACGCATCCACCTCGACAGCTGCTTCATCGGTGTCGACCTGCACCAGCAACTCGGCGTTCGCCGTCGCCCCGTCCGCGAACGTAATCCGGAGGCCGATCGGCTCGGTCAACGTCCCGCCGTCGACGAGGCCGCTCGCTCCCTCGACCGCGATGGTGGCGCCGGCGAACAAGTGGCTGTGCGAAGCCGTCGCCGCGTACCGTCCGTCGACCATCGTCACGCCGTGATGTTCGCGCTGTCCCCGCCGGTCGCGGCGAAGCTGGTGCCGCTGACCATCTTCGCGGCGTCGGAGGCGAGGAAGACGACGAGGGGCGCCACATCCTCCGGTTCGATCCACGGGACGCCGAGCGGCAGCTTCTTCTGCGACGCCGCGGCGGCGGTCTTCTCGTCGTCGTCGACGTTGCCGGAGGGCTCGCTGCCTCCGGTGCGGATCATCTGCGCGTACCGGTCTTCGTGGCGGGTCAGCGCCGTGTTGATCAGGCCCGGGATGACGGCGTTGACGGTGATCCCGTGCGGGCCGAGATCCAGGGCGGCGGACTTCATCAGGCCGATCAGGCCCCATTTGGAGGCGGAGTAGCCGCTGCCGTCGAGGGTGCCGTGCTGGCCCTGGGTGGAGGAGGTGATGACGATGCGGCCCCCGCCGCGCTCGACCAGCAGCGGGGCGGCGACCCGCAGCACGTTCGCGGTGCCCGTGAGGTTGATGTCGATCTGGTCGTTCCAGAGCTGGTCCGACATCTCGAGCAGGGAACCGAAGCCCTGGATGCCGGCGTTGGCGAACACCACATCCACGCCGCCGAAACGCTCGACGACCCCCGCGAACCCCTCGCGCACGGCGGCGATGTCGCGCTGGTCGAAGATCACCGGCAACCACTCCGCGCCCGCCGCCTCGACCAGCGACCCGGTCTCGGCGAGGTCCTCGGGGGTTGCGGGTTCGTAGTCCATCGCCGAGCTGGCCAGCCCGGCGATATCCGCGCCCGCGACGCGGTAGCCCTCCTTCGCGAAGGCGACCGCCGTCGCCCTTCCGATCCCGCGCGCTGCGCCGGTGATCACCACGACTCGTCCATTCATCGCGTTCTCCCTCCTGGCGCGAACTGTACGCCGGGCGGAGTGGGGGAGGGAGGCTCACACCCGCGTCGGCGCCCCCAGCCCGTCCGCGGCCGCGACCATCGCGGCTCGCGCCGACTCCACCGTGATCAGGCTGTTCCCCGCCACGATGTGCAGCCCGTACGCATCCTCCAACGCCACCAGGTTCATCGCGAGCGTCGCGATCTCCAGCCGTGGCGCGAACACGCCCGCCGATACCCCGCGCTCCAGAATCCCGGTATACGTCGCCAACTGGCGGAGGTACATCCGCTCGACCAGCTCGTCGTGCAGCTGCGATGTCCCCGCCAGCACGTCGAACTCGTACAGCAGCCGCATCAGCGCATCGTCGGGCCCGCTCGGCAGGCCCTCCCGGATCGCCGCGGCCAGCTGCAACTGCGGCTCGGCGATCGCCGCGACGACCGCATCCCGGTGGTCGCAGAACCGCTCCAGGCCGGCGCGGTGGGCCTCGACGAGCAGGGCGTCGAGGTCTTCGTAGTAATACAAGATCGCGCCGCGGGTGAGGCCGGCCTTCTCGGCCACATCGGCGAGCGAGAGCGAGCGGAGGCCGTGCTCGCCGACGGCGGTGAGCGCCGCCTCCACGAGGTCGGCGCGGCGTTCGTCCTGCTT
>Ga0153921_1000659_pt1 | contig 17205 bp, 15 predicted proteins | sample TSNJ005MetaG_FD_104691 | JGI IMG/M metagenome (GOLD analysis project Ga0153921, IMG submission 104691) | Attine ant fungus gardens microbial communities from New Jersey, USA - TSNJ005 MetaG | ecosystem: Host-associated > Fungi > Mycelium > Unclassified | place: USA: New Jersey, Brendon T. Byrne... | reverse complement strand
CCCCAAACCCACACATGAGTTCTTTCAGCAAGAACCTCAGCGTCTTTACTGGGACTGCTTCGCAGCCCAACGCAGGGCAAGCCTGCTCACCACAACAGCCGACTTCGAGTTCGGCGACGAAGATTGTGTCGTGCCCTGCTCCGCTGTTGCAGGTGAGCGTGGGTTGGTGACAGCGTTAGGCGGGGCCTGAGCGCTCCCCTGTGGTGAGCAGGCTTGCCCTGCGTTGGGCTGCGAAGCGGCCCCAAATCCAGACATGAGTTCTTTCAGCAAGAACCTCAGCGTCTTTACTGGGACTGCTTCGCAGCCCAACGCAGGGCAAGCCTGCTCACCACAACAGCCGACTTTATGAAGAGGGCCTTTCAGGCAGCGAGTTTGCCGCTGGCAATCGCCGCCGAGGCCGCCACCATCGCCCGCAACAACACCGCACAGCCCGCCGCCAGGTCATCCGGCGCGGCGTTCTCGATTTCGTTGTGGCTGATCCCGCCTTCGCACGGTACGAAGATCATCCCCGCCGGGCCGAGTTCGGCGACGAAGATTGCGTCGTGCCCTGCCCCGCTGACGATGTCCATGTTCGACAGGCCCAGGCCATTCGCGGCGTCGCGCACAGCGTCCACGCAGCCCTTGTCGAAGTACAGCGGGGGGAAGTCGGCGGTGGGTTCCATCTCGAAACTCAGGCCGTGCTTGGCACAGGTCTCATCGATCACTTTACGCACCTGGGCAATCATCGAATCCAGGCGCGCCGGTTCCAGGTGACGAAAGTCCAGGGTCATGCGCACTTCGCCGGGGATGACATTGCGTGAGCCCGGATAGGCCTGCAGGCAACCGACGGTCCCGCAGGCATGCGGCTGATGCCCCAGCGCCGCCGCATTCACCGCCGCCACCACTGCCGCCGCGCCGACCAGGGCATCCTTGCGCAGGTGCATCGGCGTTGGCCCCGCATGCGCTTCGACACCGCGCAGTTTCAGGTCAAACCACTTTTGCCCGAGGGCGCCGAGCACCACGCCGATGGTCTTTTTCTCATCCTCGAGAATCGGCCCTTGTTCGATGTGCGCTTCGAAATACGCCCCGACCTTGTGGCCGCTGACCTCCCGCGTGCCGGCATAGCCAATCGCGTTCAGCGCATCGCCAACGCTGACACCGTCCACGTCGACCTTGGCCAGGGTGTCCGCCAGGCTGAATTTCTCCGCAAACACCCCGGAGCCCATCATGCACGGCGGGAAGCGCGAGCCTTCCTCGTTGGTCCACACCACCACTTCCAGCGGCGCCTCGGTTTCCACCTTGAGATCGTTGAGGGTACGCAGCACTTCCACGCCCGCCAGCACGCCGAAGCAACCATCGAACTTGCCGCCGGTGGGTTGGGTATCGATATGGCTGCCGGTCATCACCGGTGGCAGGTTGGGATTGCGCCCGGGGCGCCGGGCGAAGATATTGCCGATGCCGTCGATGGTCACCGTGCAGCCGGCATCTTCGCACCACTGCACGAAGAGGTCGCGGGCCTTGCGGTCGAGGTCAGTGAGGGCCAGGCGGCACACGCCGCCCTTGGGGGTGGCGCCGAGCTTGGCCAGGTCCATCAGCGACTGCCACAAGCGATCGCGGTTGATGTGCTGATGGGTCGATTGCAGAACGTCGAGGGCAGCGTTCATGGGGATCTCCTCAGGCTGTATTTGTTATGAATAGACTCGATTCCAACCATGGAATGGGGTCAAACATGTGGAAGCGGGCCTCTCGCGAAGAGGCCGTGACAGTCGCCGCAGATATCGTCTGCAAGACCGCATTCGCGAGCACGCCCGCTGCCACATTCGGATTGCATTTCAACGTCTCTACAGCGGGGATTTGGCCGTAACCGGGCTGATGCCACGCTTGGCATTCAGGCCGTAATACAACAAACCGCCCAACGCCGAGCCGGTGAACCAGCCGTAGCTGTAGAACCAGCTGAATGCATCGCTGCCCAGCGACAGCAAGGTCAGCACCACCGGCACGCCGAAGGCGATAAAGCCACTCCAGTTCCACGCCGGGTACACGTCGTCGCGGTACAGGCCGGCCAGGTCCAGCTGCTGCCGCCGGGTGATGAAGTAGTCCACCACCATGATCCCGGCGATGGGGCCCAGCAGGCTCGAGTAGCCCAGCAGCCAGTTGGAATACACGGTTTCCAGGCTGACGTCGGAGACAATCAGGCCGAGCTTTTTCAGCAGTTCATGGCCCATCAGTGCCAACCCGACCAGCCCGGTGAGGATCACCGCCGTGGTGCGGTTGATCAGCTTGGGGGCGATGTTCTGGAAGTCGTTGGTGGGCGAGACGATGTTCGCCGCCGTATTGGTGGACAGCGTGGCGATGATGATCAGCGCCATGGCGATGGCCACCCACACCGGGCTCTGGATATGGCCGATCAGGGTCACCGGGTCGGACACGCTGACGCCCACCAGTTTCACCGAGGCGGCGGTCATGATCACGCCGAGGGCGGCGAACAGGAACATGGTCAGCGGCAGGCCGAAAATCTGCCCGAGGATCTGGTCCTTCTGGCTCTTGGCGTAGCGGCTGAAGTCGGGAATATTCAACGACAACGTGGCCCAGAAACCCACCATCGCGGTGAGGCCGGCCATGAAGTAACCGGTGAGGCTCGCCCCTTCAGGCCGCTTGGGTGGAATCGCCATCAGCTCGCTGATCGACACGTTCGGCATCGCCCACACCAGCAGGCCGATCCCCACCGCCACCAGCAGCGGCGCCGACAGGGTTTCCAGGCGCTTGATCGACTCGGCGCCGCGCAGCACTACCCACAGGTTGAGGGTCCAGAAGATCATGAAGCCGATCACTTCACCGGTGCCGCCGAGGGACTTCCAACCCTCGAAAATCGAGCCGAGAAACAGGTGGATTGCCAGCCCGCCAAACATCGTCTGGATACCGAACCAACCGCAGGCCACCAGCGCGCGAATCAGACACGGCACATTGGAGCCGAGGATGCCGAAGGACGACCGCAACAGCACCGGGAACGGAATACCGTACTTGGTACCTGGGAACGCATTGAGGGTCAGCGGGACCAGCACCACGATATTGGCCAGCAGGATCGCCATCAGCGCCTCGCCCACCGACAAGCCGAAATACGCGGTGAGCACGCCGCCCAGGGTGTAGGTCGGCACGCAGATCGACATGCCCACCCACAGCGCGGTGATGTGCCACTTGTTCCAGGTGCGCTCGTGCACCTTGGTCGGTGCAATGTCGTGGTTGTAGCGGGGGCTGTCGAGGACGTCGGGGCCGGCGTCGAGTTCGTACAGGCCGTTGCGTTCAATGACTTGCGATCTGTTCTGTTGCATGGCCGCTCCACGGTTTTTTCGAATTATTGTTGCTCGCCTGCACTTCAATGCAGGCGGCCGGAGTACCTCGTGAACAACATGACATCACGGGTCCGGCCAGCCGCCAGTGCACTCAATAATCGTGCCGACAACCGTGCCGAACCCACACCGCTTATATAACGTGCTGATGTTAATCAGCTTTCCGATTGCGCCTTCGGTACTTGCCGCGTTACTCAGGCTAAATAACGTGGAAGTTGCCCGAACGATCAGGACTCAATCTGGTGCACCACAATTATTTTTATTTCCCACCGCCGTCAAGCGGCATATCTCAAGCGTCTGATTTGCAATAAGAAATGTTGCTCAATTTACGAACCTGTCAAGTGCGTCAAAATGGTGAGACGCCGCTACATTTTGGTGAATTTGATATTTTATCTTTATAAATCATCTACTTATTTAAGTTATAAGCTTAAGAAAAATCTTCTTGCTCAATCGAAAAACTCGGGCTAGTTTCTATTCCTGTCACCGATGACAGGAATTAACCGACCATCGGCAAGCAGCATTACAACACTTAGAACTGGCACAAGCCGGTCAAGCCTGTGAGGAACTCGACATGTCGCTGTTGATCCGTGGCGCCACCGTAATTACCCATGATGAAAGTTATAGAGCCGACGTGTTATGCGCAGGCGGTCTAATCCGCGCTATTGGCACTGATCTGGATATTCCCGCCGGCACCGAGATACTCGATGGCAGCGGCCAATACTTGATGCCCGGCGGCATCGATCCCCACACCCATATGCAACTGCCCTTCATGGGCACCGTGGCCAGCGAAGACTTTTTCAGTGGCACGGCGGCGGGTCTGGCGGGGGGCACCACGTCGATCATCGACTTTGTGATCCCCAACCCGCAGCAGTCCTTGCTGGAAGCCTTTCACCAGTGGCGCGGCTGGGCAGAAAAGTCGGCGGCCGACTACGGTTTTCACGTGGCGATCACCTGGTGGAGCGAACAGGTGCGCGAGGAAATGGCCGAATTGGTCAGCCACCACGGCATCAACAGCTTCAAGCACTTCATGGCCTACAAGAACGCGATCATGGCGGCCGATGACACCCTGGTCGCCAGCTTCGAACGCTGCCTGGAACTCGGCGCGGTGCCCACCGTGCATGCGGAAAACGGCGAGCTGGTGTACCACTTGCAGCGCAAGCTGATGGCCCAGGGCATCACCGGCCCGGAAGCGCATCCGCTGTCGCGGCCGTCCCAGGTGGAAGGCGAGGCAGCCAGCCGCGCCATCCGCATCGCCGAGACCATCGGCACGCCGCTGTACCTGGTGCATGTGTCCACCCAGGAAGCGCTGGATGAAATCACCTACGCCCGTGGCAAGGGCCAGGCGGTGTACGGCGAAGTGCTCGCCGGCCATCTGCTGCTGGACGACAGCGTCTACCAGCATCCCGACTGGCAGACCGCCGCCGGCTACGTGATGAGCCCGCCCTTCCGCCCGCGCGGGCATCAGGAAGCCCTGTGGCGCGGCCTGCAGTCGGGCAACCTGCACACCACCGCCACCGACCACTGCTGCTTCTGCGCCGAACAGAAAGCGGCTGGCCGTGACGACTTCAGCAAGATCCCCAACGGCACCGCCGGTATCGAAGACCGCATGGCGCTGCTGTGGGACGAAGGGGTCAACACCGGGCGCCTGTCGATGCAGGATTTCGTCGCGCTGACCTCTACCAACACCGCGAAGATCTTCAACCTCTACCCGCGCAAAGGCGCGATCCGTGTAGGCGCCGATGCTGACCTGGTGCTGTGGGACCCCGAGGGCACCCGGACCATTTCGGCAAAGACCCATCACCAGCAGGTCGACTTCAACATCTTCGAAGGCAAGACCGTGCGCGGTGTGCCGAGCCACACCATCAGCCAGGGCAAGCTGGTCTGGGCCGATGGCGACCTGCGCGCCGAGCGCGGTGCCGGGCGCTACGTCGAGCGGCCGGCGTATCCGGCGGTGTTCGAGCAACTGAGCAAGCGGGCCGAGCGTTCCAGGCCCACTGCTGTGAAACGCTGAAAGCGGCCTTCGGCCGATCGCGGGCAAGCCCGGCTCCCACATTTCCTGAAGTGTGAACACATTCAAATGTGGGAGCTGGCTTGCCTGCGAAGAGGCCGGCACAGGCAATAAAAAAACGATTGCCCATCAGAGGCAGCACCTCAATAACCGTGAGGCCACTACCGTGATCCAGACCCTGACCCACCTCCCCCATCCCCATGAAGATGGGCCGACACTCGCCAGCCATTTCACCGACCTGGCACCGCCGCTCAACGCCCGCCAGGCCCAGCTGGAAGCTTCGCGCTGCCTGTATTGCTACGACGCGCCGTGCGTGAATGCGTGTCCCAGCGAAATCGACATCCCGTCGTTCATCCGCAATATCCACACCGAAAACGTGCAAGGCGCGGCCCAGAAGATTCTCTCGGCGAATATCCTCGGCGGCAGCTGTGCGCGGGTCTGCCCCACGGAGATCCTGTGCCAGCAGGCCTGCGTGCGTAACAACGCCGAAGAGTGCGCCCCGGTGCTGATCGGCCTGCTGCAACGCTACGCCATCGACAATGCGCACTTCAGTGAACACCCATTCCAGCGCGCCGCACCGACCGGCAAGCGCATCGCCGTGGTGGGCGCAGGGCCTGCCGGTCTGGCCTGCGCCCATCGCGCGGCGCTGCACGGCCATGACGTGGTGATTTTCGAAGCCCGCGAAAAAGCCGGCGGTTTGAATGAATACGGCATCGCCAAATACAAACTGGTGGATGACTTCGCCCAGCAGGAACTGGATTTCCTCCTGCAGATCGGCGGTATCGAAATTCGTCACGGCCAACGCCTGGGCGACAACCTGACCTTGAGCGAACTGCACCAGCAATTCGACTCGGTATTCCTCGGCCTCGGCCTGGCGGCAAGCAAACAGCTGGGCCTGCCCCATGAGGACGCCCCCGGCCTGCTCGCCGCCACCGACTACATCCGCGAACTGCGCCAGGCCGATGACCTCACTCAACTGCCACTGGCCGACCGCTGCATCGTGCTTGGCGCCGGCAATACTGCGATCGACATGGCCGTGCAAATGGCTCGCCTCGGTGCCCGCGATGTCAACCTGGTGTACCGCCGTGGCCTCACTGACATGGGCGCCACTCACCATGAGCAAGACATCGCCAAGGCCAATCAGGTACGCCTGCTGACCTGGGCGCAGCCCGAAGCCGTCTTGCTGGACGATCAGGGCCAGGTACGCGGCATGCGCTTTTTGCGCACGAGGATGGAAAACGGCCGCCTGCAGCCTACCGGCGAAACCTTCGAGCTGGCCGCCGACGCCATCTTCAAGGCTATCGGCCAGGGCTTCGACAACGGTGCGCTGCAGGATCCACTCGCCCAGCAACTGCATCGCGTGGGTGAGCGGATCTTTGTCGATGAACAGCTGCAAACCAGCATTCCCGGGGTCTACGCCGGCGGCGACTGCGTCAGCCTCGGCCAGGACCTCACCGTGCAGGCGGTGCAACACGGCAAGCTGGCCGCCGAAGCCATGCACGCCCAACTCATGCTGAATGTGGAGGCTGCGTAATGGCCGATCTCTCGATTGTGTTCGCCGGTATCAAGGCCCCCAACCCATTCTGGCTGGCTTCCGCGCCGCCCACTGACAAGGCCTACAACGTGGTCCGCGCCTTCGAAGCGGGCTGGGGCGGCGTGGTGTGGAAGACCCTGGGTGAAGACCCGGCGGCGGTCAATGTGTCGTCACGCTACTCGGCGCACTTCGGCGCCAACCGCGAAGTGCTGGGTATCAACAATATCGAACTGATCACCGACCGCTCGCTGGAGATCAACCTGCGTGAAATCACCCAGGTGAAAAAGGACTGGCCCGACCGCGCGCTGATCGTGTCGCTGATGGTGCCGTGTGTCGAAGAGTCCTGGAAAAACATCCTGCCGCTGGTGGAAGCCACCGGATGCGACGGCATCGAGCTGAACTTCGGCTGCCCCCACGGCATGCCCGAACGCGGCATGGGCGCGGCGGTGGGCCAGGTGCCGGAGTATGTGGAACAGGTGACCCGCTGGTGCAAGACCTATTGCTCGCTGCCGGTGATCGTCAAGCTCACGCCGAACATCACCGACATCCGGGTGGCGGCGCGTGCGGCGTATCGCGGGGGTGCGGACGCGGTGTCGCTGATCAACACCATCAATTCCATCACCAGCGTCGACCTGGAGCGCATGGTCGCGCTGCCGGTGGTCGGCACCCAGAGCACCCACGGCGGCTACTGCGGTTCAGCCGTGAAGCCGATTGCACTGAACATGGTCGCCGAAATCGCCCGCGACCCGCAGACCCAGGGCCTGCCGATCTGCGGCATTGGCGGCATCGGCAACTGGCGTGATGCGGCGGAGTTCGTCGCCCTCGGCTGCGGCGCGGTGCAGGTGTGCACGGCGGCAATGCTGCACGGGTTCCGCATTGTTGAAGAGATGAAGGATGGGCTGTCGCGGTGGATGGACAGTCAGGGTTACCAGAGCCTGCAGGAGTTTTCCGGGCGAGCGGTGGGCAACACCACGGACTGGAAGTACCTGGACATCAACTATCAGGTCATCGCCAAGATCGACCAGGCCGCCTGTATCGGCTGCGGGCGTTGCCATATTGCCTGTGAGGACACTTCGCACCAGGCCATTGCGAGCTTGAAGTTGGCCGATGGCACGCACCAATACGAGGTGATCGACGATGAGTGCGTGGGCTGCAACCTGTGCCAGATCACCTGCCCGGTGGCGGACTGCATCGAGATGGTGCCGATCGAGACGGGCAAGCCGTTCCTGAATTGGACGCAGGATCCGCGCAACCCCTACCGGGAGGCGGTGTAGCCCTTTATATGATCGTTCCCACGCTCCGCGTGGGAATGCCTGACTGGACGCTCTGCGTCCGCGCTTGGAACGAGCATCACGGCTCCAACCCGATCCCGCGCAAAATCACACTGGTCACCGTCTGAATCGCCTTTTCGAACTGCATGTCCGACAGCGGCTGGTGATCATTCAGAATCTTCACCTGATGATCGAAGTCGGCGTAGTGCTGGGTCGACGCCCAGATCATGTACAGCAGGCTCGACGGTTCCACCGGCAGGATGCGTTTGTCCTCCACCCATTGGCGAATTTTCGCTTCCTTCATCTTGGCCCAGTCGTACAGGCTTTCATCCAGCGCCTCACCCAGCGTCGGCGCGCCGTGGATGATTTCGTTGGCCCAGACTTTCGAGCCATACGGCCGCGTGCGCGAGCGTTGCATCTTGGCGCGGATGTAGCTGCTGAGCACGACGCGCGGATCATCGAAGGTCTCGAAGCTCAGTGCATCCTGCTTCCACACTTCCAACAGGTCGAACAGCACCGCGCTGTACAGCTCGCTTTTGGTGGTGAAGTAGTAATGCAGGTTGGAGCGCGGCAGTTGCACTTCTTCGGCGATGTCGGCCATGGCGGTGCTGCCATAGCCCTTTTCGGCGAAGATTTTCTCCGCCGCCAGCAGGATTTTTTCGACGTTGACCCGACGAATTCCACTCTTGTGATTGCCCATAAGGGCTCCCTGACAACAACTTGGCTTAAAGACTACCATCGGCTCTAGATCGCGGCGACAGGCCACAATGAAACTTCTTACGCGAAGCTTTCGCGCATAAATAGGATTGGTTAGGATCGCGATCCCTATGAAGGATCATTGCCATGAGTATTCGACCTCGCCTGGCCACCGACGACCCCGTGCTGGGCGCACTGTGGGAGCGTTCGGTGCGGGCCACCCATGACTTCCTCCCCGAGGATGACATCCAGCGTTTGCTGCCGCTGGTGCGCGACACTTACCTGCCGATGCCGGCACTCGACACGTGGGTGTTCGAGGATGACGCCGGCATCGCCGGCTTCATCGCCACCGGCGGACACAATGTGGAGATGTTGTTTATCGACCCCGACCGCCGTGGCCAGGGCATCGGCCGCCAGTTGCTGGACCACGCCCGCGCCCGTCACGATACCCTCACGGTGGACGTGAACGAACAGAATCCGCAGGCCGTGGGCTTCTACCTGCACTATGGTTTCATCCAGGTCGCGCGCTCGCCGCTGGATGGCGAAGGCAAGCCCTTTCCCTTGCTGCACATGGCTCTACCGACTCCTCAACCCTGAAGGTACTGAACAATGCTGATCAAGAACACGTTGACCGCCGTCGCCCTGCTCGCCTCGCTGCTGGGCGCCTCGGCGGCGTTCGCGCATGCGCACCTCAAGAGTTCGACGCCAGCGGCTGACAGCACCGTCGCCGCGCCTGCCGACCTGCGCCTGAGCTTCAGCGAAGGTGTCGAAGCCACGTTTACCAAAGTCTCCCTGAGCAAGGACGGCACCGAAGTCGCGATCAAGGGCCTGGAAACTCCCGACGCCGACAAGAAGACCCTGGTAGTCACCCCTGCCGCCCCGCTGGCTGCCGGCAATTACAAAGTGGTGTGGAACGCCGTGTCGGTCGACACCCATAAGAGCAACGGTGAATACAGCTTCAAGGTCGGCCAATAACCCATGGCAACGCTGCTGGTGCTGTGCCGTTTTTTGCATTTCATCGTCGTGCTGCTGATGTTCGGGGCCTGTGCATTCAGGCCCTGGCTGTTAGGCGCTGGAGCGCAACCGACACTGGACCGGCAACTATTGCGCATCACGCGCGCCCTTGCCTGGCTGGGCCTGGGCTCCGGCGTGGCGTGGTTGCTGTTGATCACCGCAAGCATGGCCGGCAGTTGGCAGGCGGCCCTGCAACCGGCCACCGTGCAATTGGTGCTGGGCAAGACCTTCTTTGGCCAAGTGTGGGTCTGGCACCTGTTGCTGAACCTGTTGCTGGTGATTGCGCTGCTCAAACCCTGGCCCGCCCTGCGCCTGCCGTTGACCGCCTTGCTGCTGGCGACCCTCGCCCCGGTCGGCCATGGCGCCATGCTCGATGGGCTCAGCGGCCAATTGCTGATCCTCAACCAGGTGGTGCATCTGATCTGCGTGGGCGCCTGGCTCGGTGGATTGTTGCTGCTGGTGTTGATCCTCAGGCAACCACAACGGCCCAGCCTGGAACCGATCCTCAGGCGTTTCAGCGGCGTCGGTTATGGCCTGGTCGCCGGTTTGCTGGTGACGGGCTTGATCAATGTGCGCGTGCTCACCGGGCAACTGTGGCCTACGCCGTTGTTCAATGGCTTCGCACTGATCCTGCTGATCAAGGTGATGCTGGTCCTGGGCATGTTGGCGCTGGCCTTGCTGAACCGATTGCGCCTTGATCGCGGCGAACAGCACCTGGGCAGTTTGAAAGCCAGCGTGATGCTGGAATGGTTACTAGGTGTTTCAGCAGTAGCCGCCGTTTCCCTGCTCGGCACCCTTCCGCCGATGGTCATGGCCAACTGAATCCAGGGCGAGCTCGTGTCGTACTCGATCAAATGTGGGGCGTGCCCGGGATATTGCCGGGCCTTGCGCAGCCGGCGTGGACGCCGCATTCCCCCATGTGGGAGCGGGCTTGCCCGCGAAAGCGCTGGTTCAGTCGATATTTCCGGTAACTGACACACCGCCTTCGCGGGCAAGCCCGCTCCCACATTTTTGATCGGTGTGAAGCCTCGGGCGTGGTTGTGCGGTTGAAATCGCCAGGCCTTGCGCCGTAAGCATGGACGACCCATTCCACAATGTGGGAGCGGGCTTGCTCGCGAAAGCGCTGCTTCAGTCGCTATTTCCGATAACTGACACACCGCCTTCGCGAGCAAGCCCGCTCCCACATTTTTGAGCGGTATGAAGCCTGGGGCGTGGTTGCGCGGTTGAAATCGCCAGGCCTTGCGCCGTAAGCATGGACGACCCATTCCCCCCTGTGGGAGCGGGCTTGCTCGCGAAAGCGCTGGTTCAGTCGATGTTTCCGGTGACTGATACACCGCCTTCGCGAGCAAGCCCGCTCCCACATTTTTGATCGGTGTGAAGCCTGGGGTTAGGTTGCGCGGTTGAAATCGCCAAGCCTTGCGCCGTAAGCATGGACGACCCATTCCCCCCTGTGGGAGCGGGCTTGCCCGCGAAAGCGCTGCTTCAGTCGCTATTTCCAGTGACTGACACACCTCCTCCGCGAGCAACCCCGCTCCCACCCCGCCGGTGTATGTCTCGGCTCAATCACGTAGTCATCGTATAACTTCTGCTTGACACCCCTCGAAAACCTCGCAAATATTCGCCCAAATGTTGTACGACGACGTATGACAAATAATAAAAACAACAAAAAGGGAGCTTCACTGTGAGTCAATTCGCCCGCAATTCCTCCGCGCGTATCGGCCTGATCGGTCTTGGCAGCCTGGCATTGACCCTGCCCCTCGGTGCCCAGGCAGAAGGTTTTCTCGACGACGCCAAGGCCACGCTCAACCTGCGCAACGCCTACTTCAACCGCAACTTCACCAACCCGACCAACCCCCAGGCCAAGGCCGAAGAGTGGACGCAGAACTTCATTCTCGACGCCAAGTCCGGCTACACCCAGGGCGCTGTCGGCTTCGGGATTGACGTGCTGGGCCTGTACTCGCAGAAGCTCGATGGCGGTAAAGGCACCGCCGGCACCCAGTTGTTGCCAACGCACGACGACGGCCGCCCCGCCGATAACTTCGGGCGCCTGGGCGTAGCGCTGAAAACCAAGCTGTCGAAGACCGAACTGAAAGTCGGCGAATGGATGCCGGTGCTGCCGATCCTGCGCTCCGACGACGGCCGCTCGCTGCCCCAGACCTTTCGTGGCGGCCAGGTCACCTCGAATGAAATCGCCGGCCTGACCCTCTACGGCGGGCAATTTCGCGGCAACAGCCCGCGCAACGACGCGAGCATGGAAGACATGTTCATGAACGGCAAAGCGGCGTTCACCTCGGACCGCTTCAACTTCGGCGGCGGCGAATACACCTTCAATGACAAACGCACCCAGGTCGGCGTGTGGTACGCCGAACTCAGCGATATCTACCAGCAGCAGTACATCAACCTGACCCATAGCCAGCCGGTCGGCGACTGGACCCTGGGCGCCAACCTCGGCTTCTTCAACGGCAAGGAAGACGGCAGCGCCCTCGCCGGCGACCTCGACAACAAGACCGCCTTCGCCCTGCTCTCGGCCAAGTACCTGGGCAACACCTTCTACGTGGGCCTGCAGAAGCTCACCGGCGACAGTGTGTGGATGAAGGTCAACGGCACGAGCGGCGGCACCCTGGCCAACGACAGCTACAACGCGAGCTACGACAACGTGAAGGAAAAATCCTGGCAGGTGCGCCATGATTTCAACTTCGTGGTCCTCGGCATTCCCGGGCTGACCATGATGAACCGCTACATCAGCGGCAGTAACGTACACACCGGGGCGATCACCGACGGCAAGGAATGGGGCCGCGAATCGGAACTGGCCTACACCGTGCAAAGCGGTGCGCTGAAGGACCTGAATCTGCGGTGGCGCAATGCGACCATGCGTCGGGACTTCAGCAACAATGAGTTCGATGAAAACCGGATCTTCATCAGCTACCCGATCTCCCTGTTGTAACCCGCGGATACACTTTAGGTAGGCGCGGGCTTGCCGGCGATGGCAGTTCAATAGTCACCACCGACCGTGGGGCCACCATCGCTGGGAAGCCAGCACCGGCAAGGAAGGCGTGTGTTGACAAGCCAGGGAATCAATCACGATACTTCCACCTAGTCATACGACAACCTACAACAACAATGGAACCCCCATGACCACGACCACCTCCACACCCGTTCCATTCAACCGTCTGCTGCTCACCGGTGCCGCCGGCGGCCTGGGCAAAGTCTTGCGCGAACGCCTGCGTCCGTACGCCAAGGTGCTGCGCCTGTCGGACATCGCCGAGATGGCTCCGGCCGCGGATGCTAGCGAAGAAGTGCAACCTTGTGACCTCTCCGACAAACAAGCGGTGCACCACCTGGTGGAAGGCGTCGATGCCATCCTGCATTTTGGCGGGGTGTCGGTAGAGCGTTCGTTCGAGGAAGTGCTCGGGGCGAATATCAGCGGGATTTTCCATGTCTACGAAGCCGCGCGTCGCCACGGCGTGAAGCGCGTGATCTTCGCCAGTTCCAACCATGTGATCGGCTTCTACAAGCAGGGCGAAAAAATCGACGCGCATTCCCCGCGTCGCCCGGACAGCTACTACGGCTTGTCCAAGTCCTACGGCGAAGACATGGCCAGTTTCTACTTCGACCGCTACGGCATCGAGACCGTGAGCATCCGCATCGGCTCCTCGTTCCCGGAACCGCAGAACCGCCGGATGATGCACACCTGGCTGAGCTTCGATGACCTGACCCAACTCCTCGAACGCGCGCTGTATACGCCGAATGTCGGCCACACCGTGGTCTACGGCATGTCGGATAACCTCGACACCTGGTGGGACAACCGCTACGCCGCGCACCTGGGTTTCGCCCCCAAGGACAACTCCGAAGTGTTTCGCGCCCAAGTCGAAGCCCAGCCACCGGTAGCCGCCGATGACCCGGCCAAGGTCTACCAGGGCGGCGCGTTCTGCGCGGCGGGGCCGTTCGGTGACTGACGCCAGACCAACCCAAGGGAATGAGTGGCCATGACTGCAGAATTGATTGTCGACGCCCGCAATACCGTGGGCGAATGCCCGGTGTGGGTGCCTGAAGAAAACGCCCTGTACTGGGTGGATATTCCCCACGGCGGCCTGCAGCGCTGGAGCGCCGCGACCGGGCATATCGCCGCGTGGAAAGCTCCGCAGGCACTTGCCTGCATCGCGCGCACCAGCGCCGGCAACTGGGTCGCCGGCCTGCAAAGCGGCTTCTTCCAGCTTACCCCGCACAACGACGGCAGCCTCGACACCACGCCCCTGGCCGGTGTCGAGCACCCGCGTGCGGACATGCGCCTCAACGATGGCCGCTGTGATCGCCAGGGCCGCTTCTGGGCCGGTAGCATGGTGCTGGACATGAGCCTGAACGCGGCCGAGGGCATCCTCTACAGCTTCGCCACCGGCAGCGCACCGCAGGCGCTGCTGGATGGGTTCATCACCCTCAACGGCCTGGCCTTCAGCCCCGATGGCCGCACGATGTACGCCTCGGACTCGCACCCGCTGGTGCAGCAGATCTGGGCCTTCGACTACGACACCGAGACCGGCACGCCGTCCAATCGCCGCGTATTCGTCGACATGCACCAGCACCCCGGCCGCCCCGACGGCGCGGCAGTGGATGCCGAGGGCTGCTACTGGATCTGCGCCAACGACGCCGGGCTGGTTCACCGCTTTACCCCCGACGGTCGCCTGGACCGCTCCCTGAGCGTGCCGGTGAAAAAACCCACCATGTGCGCCTTCGGCGGCAGTCGCCTGGATACCCTGTTCGTCACCTCGATCCGTGACGACCAGAGTGAGCAGTCACTGTCAGGCGGCGTGTTCGCCCTCAACCCCGGCGTTACCGGATTGCCGGAGCCCACCTTCACCCTCTAGCTGCATTGCTGTGCCTTGAATACAACAATAACAAGACGGAGACACACCCCATGGACTTCAAACGCACTTTGCTCGTCGCTGCACTTCCCCTGACGTTCCTCTTCACCGGCGCGGCCCACGCGCTGGAAATCAAATTCGCCGACATCCACCCCGCCGGCTACCCCACCGTGGTTGCCGAAGAAAACATGGGCAAGGCCCTGACCAAGGAAAGCAACGGCGAACTGACCTTCAAGTACTTTCCGGGCGGCGTCCTGGGTTCCGAGAAGGAAGTGGTCGAACAGGCCCAGGTCGGGGCGATCCAGATGACCCGCGTCAGCCTCGGCATCGTCGGCCCGGTGGTGCCGGACGTGAACGTGTTCAACCTGCCGTTCGTGTTCCGCGACCAGGCGCACATGCGCAAGGTTATCGATGGCGAGATTGGCGACGAAATCCTTGCCAAGATCACCGACTCCGAGTTCGGCCTGGTCGCCCTGGCCTGGATGGACGGCGGCACGCGCAACCTCTACACCAAGAAACCGGTGCGCAAGATCGAAGACCTCAAGGGCATGAAGATTCGCGTGCAGGGCAACCCGCTGTTCATCGACGCCTTCAATGAAATGGGGGCCAACGGCATCGCCATGGACACCGGCGAGATTTTCAGTGCCCTGCAGACCGGGGTGATCGACGGCGCGGAAAACAACCCGCCGACCCTGCTGGAACACAACCACTACCAGAACGCCAAGTACTACACCCTCACCGAGCACCTGATTTTGCCCGAGCCCATCGTGATGTCGAAAATCACCTGGAACAAGCTCACCCCCGCGCAGCAGGTCATGGTGAAAAACGCCGCCAAGGTCGCCCAGGCCGACGAGCGCGTGCTGTGGGACAAGAAGTCCGCCAGCAGTGAGGAAAAACTCAAGGCCGCCGGCGTCGAGTTCATCACCGTCGACAAAAAACCGTTCTATGACGCGACCGCTCCCGTGCGCGCCAAGTACGGCCAGGCGTACGCCGACATCATCAAGCGCATCGACGCCGTCGAGTAATCACCCTCCTCCTCCAGCAAGGCCAGGCGCGGTCGGCATCGACGCGCCCGGTTACGGTGAACGCCATGAAGAATTTGCTGCTGCGCATCAATGATCGCCTCTACATGACCTGCATCTGGGTCGCCGGCCTCTCGGTATTGGGAGTGGCACTGATCATTCCCTGGGGCATCTTCGCCCGCTACATCCTCGGCACCGGCTCCAGCTGGCCGGAACCCACCGCCATCCTGTTGATGCTGGTGTTCACCTTCATCGGCGCCGCTGCCAGCTACCGCGCCGGCGCGCACATGTCGGTGGCGATGATCACCGACCGCCTGCCGCCGCGCCAACGCCAGGTAGTCGGCATCGTCTCGCAACTGTTGATGGCGACGATCTGCCTGTTCATGACGATATGGGGCAGCAAGCTGTGCCTGTCCACCTGGAACCAGTTCATGAGCGCCATCCCGACCCTGCGCGTGGGCATCACCTATATGCCGATCCCGATTGGCGGGCTGCTGACCCTGGTGTTCGTGCTGGAAAAACTCCTGTTGGGCGACCAGAGCCAGCGGCGCGTGGTGCGCTTTGACCTGGTAGAAGAAAGCGAAGGGGCGGCTTGATATGGATGCGTTGATTCTGTTGGGCAGCTTTATCGCCTTGATCCTGATCGGCATGCCGGTGGCCTACGCCCTCGGGCTGTCGGCGCTGATTGGCGCGTGGTGGATCGACATTCCGTTCCAGGCCCTGATGATCCAGGTGGCGGGCGGGGTGAATAAATTCTCGCTGATGGCGATCCCGTTCTTCGTCCTGGCCGGGGCGATCATGGCCGAGGGCGGCATGTCGCGGCGGCTGGTGGCGTTTGCCGGCGTGCTGGTCGGGTTTGTGCGCGGCGGCCTGTCCCTGGTGAACATCATGGCCTCGACGTTCTTCGGCGCGATCTCCGGTTCGTCGGTGGCCGACACGGCGTCGGTCGGCTCGGTGCTGATCCCGGAAATGGAGCGCCGTGGCTATCCACGCGAATTCGCCACCGCGGTGACCATCAGCGGCTCGGTACAAGCGCTGCTGACCCCGCCCAGCCATAACTCGGTGCTCTACTCGCTGGCCGCCGGCGGCACCGTTTCCATCGCCTCGCTGTTCATGGCCGGCGTGGTCCCGGGCTTGCTGATGAGCGCGTGCCTGATGGTGCTGTGCCTGATCTTCGCGAAGAAACGCGATTACCCCAAGGGCGAAGTGATTCCCTTGAAGCAGGCACTGAAAATCTGTGCCGATGCACTGTGGGGCCTGATGGCCATGGTGATCATCCTCGGCGGCATCCTCTCGGGTATCTTCACTGCCACCGAGTCCGCCGCAATCGCGGTGCTGTGGGCGTTCTTCGTGACCATGTTCATCTACCGCGACTACAAATGGAGCGAGCTGCCCAAGCTGATGCACCGTACGGTGCGCACCATTTCCATCGTGATGATCCTGATCGCCTTCGCCGCCAGCTTCGGCTACATCAT
>Ga0153921_1000658_pt1 | contig 17224 bp, 15 predicted proteins | sample TSNJ005MetaG_FD_104691 | JGI IMG/M metagenome (GOLD analysis project Ga0153921, IMG submission 104691) | Attine ant fungus gardens microbial communities from New Jersey, USA - TSNJ005 MetaG | ecosystem: Host-associated > Fungi > Mycelium > Unclassified | place: USA: New Jersey, Brendon T. Byrne... | reverse complement strand
TTATTAGCTTTTTCAATAGTATCCGCCGAGATCTCCGCGCTTTCCGCCACCAATATACAGCTGACCTCTGTCAGCAAGGATACCGCCACGATATTTACATGGCCCTGTATGGTTATCCAAGCGTCGCCTTCTTTGGCCTTTGCCATTACCCAACTCAATAAATCTCCGGTATAGACGCCGGTTATTTCTTTGTCCAGGCCATCTTGCCCTGCTGCCAGATTAAATTTCTCTGTTTTAAGCAAATCCTGCACTTTAAAATTCATATCTATTCCTCGCTTCTGATATGTATTAATATTTTCATTAATTATATAAAAGTTTTCTTCTATAAGCAATTGAATTGTACGGAATTTTAGTTTGGGATAAAAGTTTGTTGCGCCCTGAGGGATTTAGGGTATAATGAAAAAGCATTACAATGGCAGAAAGGCAGAATGATATGTACGAATTATTGAAGACTGAAGGACGCGCTAAAAGAGGCCGTCTTAGTACGGTTCATGGAGTTATAGAAACACCGGTTTTTATGAATGTGGGAACGGCGGCGGCGATAAAGGGCGCTATTTCCTCGCCTGATTTAAAGGAATTGAAATGCCAGGTAGAGCTTTGCAACACCTATCATCTTCATGTGCGTCCGGGAGACGAGGTTGTAAGAGATATGGGCGGGCTTCATAAATTTATGAATTGGGACAGGCCTATACTTACCGATTCGGGCGGGTTTCAGGTTTTTTCTCTGACAAGCTTAAGAAAAATTAAGGAAGAAGGAGTTTATTTTTCCTCTCATGTAGACGGACGAAAAATATTTATGGGTCCGGAGGAAAGCATGGCAATACAATCCAATCTTGCGTCTACAATTGCCATGGCTTTTGACGAATGCCCCCCATATCCGGCTGAAAGAAGCTATATGCAGGCCTCAGTGGACAGAACTACCCGCTGGCTTGGGCGCTGCAAGACAAAGCTTAACGAGCTGAACGGTTCCGGGTTGGTAATTAATCCTTCGCAAATGCTTTTCGGAATCAATCAGGGGGGTACCTATGAGGATATACGTATAGAGCACGCCAAGGAAATTTCGGAGCTTGATTTGCCGGGCTATGCCATTGGCGGCCTGGCCGTAGGCGAAACTCATTCGGAAATGTATAGAATACTGGAAGAAGTCGTGCCTAATTTACCCCGGAACAAGCCCGTATATTTAATGGGTGTAGGAACCCCTGAAAATATATTGGAGGCGGTGGAACGGGGCGTTGACTTTTTTGACTGCGTGCTCCCTGCCAGAAACGGCAGGCACGGAAACGCCTATACCTCCATAGGCAAGCTGAATCTTTTAAACGCAAAACATGAGCGGGATGAGAAGCCGCTGGATGAAAGCTGCTCCTGTCCGGTATGTAGTTCCTTCAGCCGCGCGTATATCCGGCATTTGCTTAAAGCTAAGGAGTTTTTAGCCATGCGTTTAATGGTTATGCATAATCTTTATTTTTTCAATAACATGATGGAAGAAATCCGTCTGGCGCTGGACGAAGGACGGTATAGTCAATATAAGAAGGATAAGCTTGAAGGGTTTGCTCAAGGTTAATCACCAAACATATAAGAATAATAAATGTAAAACCTGAAGGGAGAAATTCTGATGAAAACACTTTATGACGGCAAAACAAAAACCGTGCTCGCTGATGAAGGAACCAATGCGGTCTACCTGCTTTTTAAAGACGACGCCACAGGGGAAAACGGCGTGTTTGATCCCGGTTCCAATACAGTTGGGGGAAGTGTGGATGGAAAAGGGAAAACTGGACTCAAAATATCCCAATACTTTTTTGAGTTGATGGAGAGTAATAACATACCCACACACTATTTGGGCGCGAATATTGACAAGGGCTTGATGCGTGTTCAGAATCTCACTGTGCCGCCGCTGGAATTCGTGCTCCGTTACTTCACCGCAGGAAGCATGTGCCGCAGATTTACTCTGGAGGAGGGCGTCCCCTTTGAGCCTCCCTATCTTGAGGTTACCCTTAAAGACGACGAGCAGGGCGACCCCCTTATCAGCGAGCGACTATGTATAATGAAAGGTATTCTGGCGAAAGGACAATATGGAGAAGCCTTGGATATTCTGGTAAAGGTAGGTGAGGTTCTTAAAAAAGAATTGGCGAAAATGGAGCTTACTCTTATCGATTTTAAGATAGAGGTTGGTTATGACGAAAACGGCAAGATATATGTTGTAGATGAAATAACCCCCGATATCTGGCGTGTGCGTGACAAGAACGGCAATATTCCCAACCAGATCGACTGCGCGAAGCTTATTCTGGAGAAAATTAACTGAGATAGGATGAGTTAGATGTTTGAAGGTTTTTCTCCCCGAACCATAGATTTTATGTGGAACATCCGCTTAAACAATGAAAAGCCTTGGTTCGAGGCACACAAGGATGAGTATCTGAACGATTTTCTCTCCCCAATGAAAGAGCTGGGGCGCGAGGTGTTCGAGCGTGTAACGGCTGACTGTGGAGATCATGGCTTTATCCATAAGGTTTCGCGCATCTATAAAGATGCCAGGCGTCTGCACGGCGATGGGCCATATAGGGATCACCTGTGGTTTTCCATAGAAAGACCCAGCGAAGAGTGGACGTCCACTCCCGTATTCTGGTTCGAGCTGTCGCCGGAAAGCTGGAGCTATGGCTTGGGCTATTATCAGGCAAGAGCGGAAACCATGGCTAAGCTGCGGGCGCGTATAGACCACGACCCTAAAAAATTTGAAAAGCTCATAGCGCCGTTGGAAAAGCAGGATGAATTTGTATTGGATGGGCCTGAGTACGTACGTAAAAAAACAGCGCCAACTCCAAAAACAGCCGCGTGGTACAATAGAAAGTCATTTTCGCTGACCCATAACCAGCAAAACGGCACGGAAATCTTTTCTCCGGAATTGGTGGACCGGCTTGCCGCCGGATATAAATTTTTGATGCCGTTGTACGACTACTTTGTTACACTGGATTCTGATCCGGACCCCAGAAAAGGGTAGGGGACGCGCTATATGCTTATCTGTTTCTCAAATTTTTCAATAAATCGGTAAAATACTCCGGAGGCTTGGCGGCAAACTCTAAATATTCTTCTGTTTCAGGATGTATAAAGCCAAGTATTCCGGCGTGTAGGGCCTGCCTATTTAATGAAAAGCCGGGAGCTATGCCTCCATAAACCGGATCGCCAAGCACTGGATGCCCCATAAAGGACATATGTACGCGTATTTGATGTGTACGTCCGGTTTCAAGCCGCGCTTCTATGTGACTGAAGCCCTTAAAGCTTTCAAGCGTACGGTAATGGGTGACAGCGTGCCTGCCGGCTTTTTCTGTTACGCACATTTTTTTTCGATCAACAGGGTGACGCCCCACAGCTTTGTTGATAGTTCCGGCGTCTTCCTTAAAGGAACCGATTATTATGGCTTCATATCGTCTGGTCATGGAATGGGCCGATAATTGTTCCGACAGCAGCAAATGAGCCTTATTGGTTTTTGCGGCTACCAAAAGGCCGGAGGTGTCCCGGTCTATTCTGTGTACAATACCCGGCCGCAAATAGCCGTTTATACCGGAAAGCTTTCCCCTGCAATGATATAAAAGACCGTTTACCAGAGTATGATCCGGATGTCCGGGGGCGGGGTGTACCACCAGGCCCTGTGGCTTGTTAACGACCAGTAAGGCGGCGTCTTCATAAATAATATCCAATGGCATTTCTTCCGGCTCAACTTCTATTTCCTTTGGAGGCTCAATACTGACCTCAATCCGTTCTCCCGGCCTCAGCTTGTAGCCGGATTTTTCTTTTTTTCCTCCAATGAGCACAAGACCGTCATCTATAAGCCTCCGCACAAAGCTGCGGGAATAGCCTTCAAGCTTTCCGGCAAGGAAAACATCCAGTCTTTCCCCGGTGGATTCCACCGTAAATACTAGGTTTTCCATCATTTCGTTAATACATCCTCTTCCGGTTTGACAAAAAATATCATAATTACTCCAAGACAAAGCGTACCTACTACTACAAAAATATCCGCCAGGTTAAATACTGGGAAATTAATAAATGCTGCCTGAATAAAATCAACAACATAACCAAGCCGCAGCCTGTCTATATAATTGCCTATGGCTCCTGCTGTTATAAATATCAGGCAAATACGTACATAGTTATATATCTTTGTATCTGGAAGCTTTCGGTAAGCCAGAATAATTATTCCTATAACGATTAAGGTGAAAATCAAAAAGAACCATCGCGCCCAGCCATAGTCTTGCAAAAGTCCGAAAGCGGCTCCGGTGTTCTTTACTAATGTAAAATTAAGAACATTGGGTATTATTTGGATGGAGCCTAGTCCATATAACGCGCTGTAAGCCCAGGCCTTGGATAACTGATCAAGCGCTATAAGAAGCAACGCGGAAAATGCTGCTATTAAACTCATTATTATTCTCCTATGATATAATGAATCCCCTCAAAAATCTCCTGCCGCGGTACTTTGGAGCAGATAGAGGCTTCACCGATTTTGTTTAGCAATATTAAGGTTATTTCATTATTTTTTGTTTTTTTATCTCTTGTCATAAAATCATAAATAGCCTGCCTGTCATACCCGGGACATCTGACGGGCAGATCAAAAAACTCCAGAAGCTCCCGGAATTTTTCGGCTTCTTCCCTGCTGATGCTTCCTCGCGCTTCGGATAAATGCAAGGCTGCCGAGACGCCTATGGCAACGCTGGCGCCATGAGACAGGGAGAAACCAGATAAGCTTTCTACCGCGTGTCCAAAGGTATGACCAAAATTTAGTATAGCCCGAAGCCCTTGTTCTTTTTCATCCGCGGATACGACCTTGGCTTTAATACGGCAGGAACCTGCAACTATTTGGGCCATAATGTTTTCGTCAAGACCGCGCGCGCTTTCTCTGTTGTCCCATATATAATCCAGATATTCCTTGTCCTGTATAAGTCCGTGCTTTATAACCTCCCCCATGCCCGAAGCAAATTGACCGGGAGGCAGTGTATTAAGAGTATTGGTGTTTATGTAAACAAATTCCGGCTGGTAAAAGGCTCCAACCATATTTTTATTATCCATGAAGTCTACGCCGACCTTGCCGCCGACGCTGCTGTCTACCTGGGACAGCAGGCTTGTTGGCAATTGGACGAAGCTGATCCCTCGCATATAGGTTGCCGCAGCAAAGCCCGCAATGTCTCCGGTAACGCCGCCACCCAAAGCCGCGACTACAGATTTTCTATCCATATTGTTTTCAACAAAAAATTTGTACATATCCTGTACAACAGATAAGTTTTTATTTTTTTCACCTTCCGGAAAGGCGTAATGAATTACCTCGCCTAAATTTTCTAGCCGTTTCGTTACCTCGTTCAGGTAAACATTTTTTATTCGCGAATCTGTAATTACGCAAATTTTCCGGGATGTCAAGCCGGCAGCCTTAAAGACTTCAGCTAGATTGTTAAAATTATTTTCGATATGTATGGTATAGGAGTAGGAGCCTGTATCTACTCTTACCGAAGTGCCTTTGCGAAAATCACTCATAAATATTTTCACTTCCTTAGTTGATATGTTAATTTTTTTAGTATACAGGAATACGGATGCAGAATCAATAAATATACATTGGTCGGCTCTAGCTTCCGTAATCCTCCAGCAGGCGCATTAATTCTTCCTTTCCATCTACATTAATTCCTTCCCGCAATCTTATTTGTTCTTCGGCAGAAAGCGCCGATACAGGAGTGCTGGTGACTTCTTTAAGCTTAGAACCGTTTACCGGTTCGCTGTAAAACACCGCAATGCAACCGTCCTGAATGCCGAGTATATAATATTGACCACTCTTTTCTTCCAGAGTTTTTCTGAGTACTACTTTCTCTGATGTAAAAGATACTATCTCCCAATCCGAAAACATATCGCTAATCTCTTCTTCGGTTTTGTCCAGCAGGAAATATGGAGAATTATCTTGTGTTGTTTCCTGTATGCTGCCGTCTTTATAAACATATTCATAAACCATTAGCGTCGAAGGTACTATTCTTTCCGCAGCTTCAGCAATAGGAGTCTCTGTTTGGACTGGCGGCTGGGTTTCATCCTGAACAGCGGCAGACCTGTTGGCCAGAGTTGAATCCTGAGTATCTTCCTGTGGATTTTTTGAAAGTGTGTAGCCTGTCCATAAACTCAAAGATCCGGTCAACAGACAGACTATTCCATATATAGTTATTTTTTTTCGCATAGTCATTACAAAACTCTCCCATAAATATATTATTTTAATAAGTTTTAACTCAATTTAGGAAAAATATACCATTCGCGCAGTTTATTAAGTTTGACATAGGGTAACCCTTTCAATATAATGTAAAAGAATTTCTAGACTGTGAACGTATATATTGTCCACAGCATAACCTCCGGAGGTCATTGCATTATGAAAAAAGAACTTGAAAAAACATATAATCCTGCCAGTGTGGAGGACAGGATTTACAGTAATTGGCTTGAAAAGAGATATTTCCATGCGGAACCTGATGAAAGCAAAAAGCCTTTTACCATCGTGATACCGCCTCCTAACATTACAGGACAGCTTCATATGGGACATGCCCTTAACAATACCTTGCAGGATATTCTTATCCGATGGAAAAGGATGCAGGGATACAACGCATTGTGGGTGCCGGGTACGGATCATGCCAGTATTTCCACAGAAGTAAGGATAATTAACAAATTAAAAGAAGAAGGTATAACAAAGGAAGACTTGGGCCGTGAGGGGTTTCTTGAAAGAGCTTGGTCATGGCGTGAGGAATACGGCGGACGCATTCTTCAGCAGCTTAAAAAGCTGGGCAGCTCCTGCGATTGGGAGCGGGAACGTTTCACATTGGACGAAGGCTTGTCAAAGGCCGTAACGGAAGTTTTTGTACGCCTATATGAAAAGGGCTGGATATATCGCGGAGAAAAAATAATCAACTGGTGTCCAAAGTGCGAAACCACCATATCGGACGCGGAAGTCGACCATAAGGATATGGACAGCTCCTTCTGGCATTTGCAATATAAAATAAAGGAAACAGGAGAATATATAAGGTTTGCGACTACAAGGCCGGAAACCATATTGGCTGATACGGCTTTGGCCGTAAACCCGGAGGACGAACGTTATCAACAGCTTGTAGGCAAAACTGCCATAGTACCAATTGTAAACCGGGAAATACCTATTATCACCGATGAATATGTAGAAAAGGATTTCGGCACAGGAGTAGTAAAAATAACTCCATCCCATGACCCTAACGACTATGAAGTAGGGCTTCGTCATGACCTCCCGAAAATAAATTTATTGAACGATGACGGAACGATGAACGAAAATGCCGGTAAATACAAAGGATATGACCGTTTTGAAGCCCGTAAGCTAATAGTGGAGGAACTAAAGGAACTGGGCGCCTTAGTAAAAGAAGAAAAAATTACTCACGCCGTAGGAGTCCACGAACGTTGTAATGACGTAGAAGAGCCTATGGTGAAAATGCAGTGGTTTGTGCAAATGGACGAAATGTCACGCCCTGCCCTTAATGTATATACAGCTGGCGAGCTTAAATTTGTGCCTGAGCGCTATGGAAAGATATACCAGCATTGGCTTGAAAACATAAGGGATTGGTGTATATCCCGGCAGCTTTGGTGGGGACACCGCATTCCCGCTTATTACTGCGGAGATTGCGGACACATAAATGTAGACCGGGACGCGCCGGAAAAATGCGAACACTGCGGCGGCCATTCCTTAACTCAAGACCCGGATACGCTGGATACCTGGTTCAGCTCGGCGCTGTGGCCTTTCTCAACTCTTGGATGGCCGGAGAAAACCAAGGAGCTTGAATACTTTTATCCAACGGATGTTCTGGTTACAAGCTATGATATTATCTTTTTCTGGGTAGTGCGGATGGTCTTTTCCGGAATGGAGCAAATGAAGCAAAAACCGTTTGAACACGTCTTTATAAACGGACTGGTTAGGGATTCTCAGGGCCGTAAGATGAGCAAGTCACTGGATAACGGCATAGACCCCTTAGAAGTTATAGATAAATACGGAGCCGACGCATTGCGGCTTTCTCTTGTGCTTGGCTGCGCCATAGGCAATGATTCCCGGTTTTATTGGGAGAAGGTGGAATCCGGCAGAAACTTCCTTAACAAGCTTTGGAACGCTACCCGTTTCATACTTATGAACTTTGACGAGGATGTGCCGACCGCCTCTATTGAACAGCTTACGTCCACTGATAAGTGGATATTGTCAAGAGTTAACCGCGTAGCGGCGGAGGCTACGGAAAATCTTCAAAACTTTGATTTGGGCCTGGGTATGCAAAAGGTTTATGATTTTATCTGGGATGAGTTTTGCGATTGGTATATAGAAATGGTAAAGCCACGACTTTATAACCGGGACGACATTACCCGGCAGGCAGCTCTTTGGACCCTAAAGGAAGTGCTTATACGAGCGCTTAAGCTCCTGCATCCATACCTTCCATTTATAACGGAAGAAATATTTACCTCCATTCAAAATTGTGAAGAAACCATTATGCTTTCCTCATGGCCTGAATATGAAGAAAAATATAATTTCCCGGAAGAAGAAAAAGAAGTGGAGCTTATCAAATCCGCCATTAAAGGGATAAGAAACCTACGCGCGCAAATGAACGTGCCTCCTTCAAAGAAAACAGGCTTAACTATAGTATCGGAAAACCCGCGCGTACGTGAGATGTTTGAAAAGGGGAAGTCCTTCCTGTTTACGCTGGGTTATGCTTCCCGCATAGAAATACAGAATGGTAAGGAGGATATTCCGGCTGACAGCCTATCGGTAGTAGTACCGGAGGCCGTGTTGTATCTTCCCTTTGCTGAGCTGGTGGACATAGAAAAGGAAAAACAGCGGCTGATGAAGGAACGGGATAAGCTTATAAAGGAAGTTGACCGGGTGGAGAGCAAGTTGTCTAATCCGGGCTTTATCGCAAAGGCTCCTGCCGCTTTGGTTGAAGAAGAAAGGGAAAAGCAAAGCAAATACGTTCAGTTACTGGAGCAGGTGGAGGCGCAGATAGATTCGTTAAACTTCGACAAATAGCAAGGGAGAGACATAACTTGAACTACGAGGAAGCTCTGGCATATGTACAAAAAGCTATTGATACTGGCAAAAAGCAAGGGCATCAGCGTTTATTAAGCTTCCTGGAAGGCTTTGACAGCCCCCAGGAAGCTTTGAATATAATTCACGTGGCGGGAACTAACGGTAAAGGCTCGGTCTGCGCTATGCTATCCTCAGTTTTAGAGCGGGCCGGATATAAGGTAGGGCTTTTTACGTCTCCTCATCTGCTTACATATAACGAACGTTTCCGTATTAATGGAAAAAACATAACCGATGAAAGATTCACTTACATGATTAAGACCCTGGAAAGATCGTCCAGGATTTTTTTTAACAATGACGATGAGGTGTTTTCTTTTTTTGAATTGATGACATTGATGGCTTTTTTATATTTCTCCGACGAGAAGGTAGACTTTTTGATCCTAGAAACAGGAATCGGCGGAAGGTTGGATTCGACCAACATTATTCGTAAACCGGTTTTATCTGTAATAACTGCCATAGGTATGGATCATATGGAATACTTAGGGAATAATTTGGAAACAATAGCAATGGAAAAGTCAGGAATAATCAAGAAAAATTCTCCAACGGTATTGTATTTCCAAACGGATGAAGTGTATAATGTTATAAAAAATCAAGCGTTGTTTAAAAAATCAAAGTTATATTATCTTAAAAGCTGTTGTACTGTATGTGAGCATTGGGGAAATCTGGATGGTACCTCTTTTACAGCCAGGTTTGATTTGGAAGAGAACTCCGCGGTTTACAGCATCCGAATAAAGCTTCTGGGAGGATATCAAGTAAATAATGCCTGCCTGGCCATTTTGACCTTGGAGGCATTAATGGAACAGGGCTTTACCATAAATACATCCGCAATAACGAATGGGCTCCTTGAGGTCTGTTGGCCTGGAAGATTGGAAATCGTAGGCTGTAAGCCTCTTGTTATATTAGATGGCGCGCATAATGAAAACGGAGCCGCTGCTCTAAAGGATGAATTGTACCATTACTTCAAGGATAAGGATATGATAATGGTTCTTGGAGTTTTGGCTGACAAAGAACACGACACAATAGTGGAGTATCTATGTGAACAGGCCCGGGCAGTAGTAGTTACACAGCCGAACAACAAGAGAGCTTATCCGGCAGATAAGCTTTATGAATTAGTAAGCATGTCAAAGCAAACCATATATCTTGAGCAGGATTATCGGCAGGCTTTGAAGCGGGCCGTTAGCCTAACGGACGAAAACGGAGTTGTAGTATGCGCAGGTTCCTTATACTTGATAGCTGAAATAAGAAAATATATAAAGAAGGGTGATAAAATTGTTGGATTTTAAAGAAGAAATAGCTAAATATAAACCTGTATTAGGATTGGACGATGTAGAGCAATCCATTCAGTCAGACGAGATAAGGGATATAATGGATTTACTACAGTACATCACTCGGCAGATAAATATGGTGAATAAGGAGTAGATTCATTATGAATTGCCCTAATTGCGATTACGAAATCGGAAATTTAGCAGTATGCCCTAATTGCAATATAGACCCGGTATTGTTTATCAACACAGGAAACATCTCTAACCGGTTGTATAATAAGGGATTGCAGCAGGTGAATAATCAGGATATCGGCGGAGCGATCGAAAGCCTGAATAAAAGCTTGGAATTTAATAAAAACAATTATGTAGCCAGAAACCTTTTGGGGCTTATATATTACGAGGTAGGGCGTATTGGCGAAGCATTGCGTCATTGGATAATCAGCGCCTCTATCATGAAGACGAATAATCCGGCCAAGGATTATATAGACGAGCTGCAGGAAAGCGCTCGTACCCTGGAAAGATACGCTGACGCGGTAAATATGTATAACCAGGCGTTGGAATATGTCATTCAAAAAAGCGACGATATGGCCATCATCCAATTGAAAAAGGCCATAGATCTGAGTCCGAAGTTCATAGACGCAATGAATCTTCTAACTTTTTGTTATCTCATCCAAAAAGATAAAAGCAATTCCATAACAATGATTGAGAGGGTTTTGGCTATTGACGCCAATAATCAGATAGCCCTTCGTTATTTTAATGAGGTGAACCCCAGCAGCAGGCTTCCTGCCGCCACAAGGCCCAGAAGACAGGCGAGTCCGAACGTTGTATTGGAAAGCCAGCCTTCCTATAGCCATCTAAACCCTAAGGATAAGAAAAGCTTTGGAGAATATTTCCCATTTGCTGAGATCATTAGCTTTGTGGTGGGTTGTATTTGCATGGCTGCCGTGTTTTATGTTTTGGTAATGCCATCAAGAATGGACTCGGTTACACAGGCTTTGGATGCCGAAAAGAGCCAAAGAACCGCGGCTGAACAGACCTATCTTCAACAAGTTACTGAAAAGGATAATACAATAGAAGAGCAGGATAGTAAAATTAAGAGCTTGACCAGTGAAAATCAAACCTTAAACGCGCAGCTTACCCTTCAGCAAAAGCTGCAGGATTTGGAAAGGGTGCAATCATTAAGCAGCTCTGATCCGGAGGAAGCGGCGGATTTAATATATGCTATGGATCCTTCCGGCCTGCCCAGCGATACACTGGCGCAGTATGGGGAGTTGAAGGACGAGCTCTATCCAAAGGTAGCTCAAAGCTATTACAACAGCGGCATTCAAAGCTACAACGCAAGCAATTATGACGAAGCTAAAAATTATCTTGAAAAAAGCCTTCTATTTGCAGAAGAAGACGCTAGCTTTATGGGTAACCTGTATTACTATTTAGGACGAGTAGCAGAGGCCAACAGCGATATAATCAGCGCCAAAAATTATTATAACAAGGTAATAGAAGAATACCCTAATTCCAATAACGCCAGGACGGCTCAAACAAGGCTTAACGCTCTGGAATAAAGGTAAACCAGGAGGCTGTGATGCAAAGATCAGAAATAAATAATATTATCCGGTATATGGAAAATCTTGTGGCAAAAAACGGGTTTAATCTGCCGCCTTTTTGCCATTGGACTCCTGAAGATTGGCCGGTAAAAGGCCATGAATACGATGAAATACGAGACAACATGTTAGGCTGGGATATTACGGATTACGGCCTTGGCGACTGGGAAAAAGTCGGTTTCGCTTTAATAACGCTTCGCAATGGTAATCTGAACGACCCAAAGTATAAAAAAACATATGCGGAAAAGCTGCTAATGCTGAAGGAAGGGCAGCACTCTCCTATGCATTTCCATTGGAAAAAGTCGGAAGACATCATCAACAGAGGCGGCGGCACGCTTATTATTCACATGTATAACGACAATGGCGACGGCGGCTTTGACACCAGCGATGTAGTGGTCAATTCTGATGGACGTACTTATAACATACCCGCGGGCGGGGGCGTAGAGCTTAGGCCAGGCGAGAGCATCACTATTTGGCCTCACCAATACCATGACTTTGACGTAAAGCCCGGAACCGGAGATGTATTAATCGGTGAAGTATCCATGGTCAACGACGATAACACCGATAATAGGTTTTATGAAGAAATCGGCCGTTTTCCCGCTATAGAAGAAGATGAGCAGCCCTATCGGTTATTGTGTAATGAATACCCGAGGGCAGAGTTTTAACAAAGGTTTGCGTTTTACTATTTTATTATGAATATGTTCTTTAAGCGAATTACCCAATATCCCGCTTTTACTTAAAAAGTGGGTAATTTTTTGCGAAAATATTGTAAAGGTACTAAATAAAAACAATTTGCTAAATAACTATTTAAGGTTATAATATATAAGGGTATTACTGCTCAAGGAGAAACTTCTATTATGAATTCTCAAGCCTTAGACATAAACTAACATAAACTAATATAATTATTACTGTTGGAGGTGCAACAGTGGAAAATGACTTGAAAAACCTTTCAATGCTGTGGGAACGACTATATAAATTAACTACAGGATACAAACCTCACGGTCAAAGCTTTACCGATGAAGAACAGCTTTTGGATGAGCTTATGGAACTTATTGAAAAGCTTTCTGATAACCTTAAAGAATTAAATACCTTTACCAATAAGCTGGCGCAAGGTAATTTGGATGCTGATCCACCAGGCCGCAGTAATTATCTTGCCGGACATATAAAGGGCCTGCATGGACGCCTTTTGCATCTGACATGGCAAACTCAACAGGTAGCAAAAGGAGATTACAGTCAGTCGGTTGATTTTATGGGCGCGTTTTCCGATGCCTTTAATCATATGGTGAAGACACTTGAAGAGAGGGAGACATCGTTAAAGGACGAGATAGATTTAAAGAATAACGCGCTTCAGGCTCTGGAAAATTCTAAAAATTTGCTGGAAGCAGTACTCAGCACAATTACGGACATAGTAGTGGTAACTCATGATTCACATATTTTGTACTCCAATTCCATAGCCAGAAAGGAGTTTGGCTTGACCGAAGATGAAAAGCTTCCGGTACATAAAGAGGACAATGCTTTGTTTAAAGCAATTCTAAAAACAAATAATAATGATAGTCAACAGCCTTTTTTTGAGATATTCGATCCTAACAGGAAAAAATATTATCTGATAAAAACCTTTCCTATTCTTTGGAAGGATGAAAAAGGCGCCAGACTGCAAATAGCTGTTGACATAACCGAAACAAAAAATAAGGAAAAAGAACTGGCTGAATTTGCCAATTATGATGAACTGACAAGAATACCGAACCGCAGAGCCGGTCTTACCCATTTCGATGATACCCTTAAGAATTACACTGCCTATCCAATCTGTCTGTGTTATATCGACTTGGACAATCTAAAATCAGTCAACGATAATTACGGACATGCTTATGGAGATGCGTATATTAAGCTTACTACAAAAATAATAAAGGGCTCCATACGTTCAAATGATTTTGTAAGCCGAATGGGCGGAGACGAGTTTATTATAATCTTTACCAATGCAACAAAGGAAAATATAACGCCGGTTTTGGAAAGAATGCTGCAAAAGCTCGTTAAAATAAAGGAGCTTGACGGCCAGACTATACCCTTCACCTTATCCTTTTCCTACGGCATAACGGAAATATCTGAGCAGGAATCTAAAGAAGCACAAGAATATCTGCATATGGCGGATGAATTAATGTATGGACTAAAGAAAAAGAAAAAGAATCCGGCTAGGAACTAGCCGGATTTACAAAATTATAACGATAATAAGGTGCCTCCCTTTTAAAGGTTTTGGTTGTGCCTTTTTGGATATTTGCTGTTGCTCTGTGTTCTATCGCAATTGGTTTGGTATTGTAGGCACACCCTGGCGGCAATACTAAAAGCAGAAGACATATTAATATAGTTTTTAGCATTTTATCACTTCTCCTTCAGAAAAAGCTCCTTATAGTATTTGCCTTATTAATTGGTATTATCCATGTTATCGACAATCTCTTCAGGCACGTTTGAAAAGCTTCGGGTCATTTCCTCAAACTCGTCTTCATGTAAAGTTTCCTTCTGTAGGAGGGCATCAGCCACCTTTGATAAAAGCTCTCTTTTTTCACAAATGATACTTTTTGTTTTTTCATAAAGCTTTTCTAAAAGAAGGACGCATTGCTGATTTAATCCGGAGCTGTCCATAAGCACTTCTCTATTCGCCAGGCTGTCGCCCATGCCATACCTTCCTATGTAATCCCTTGCCAGCATGGTAGCTCTTTCAAGGTCGTTGCTGGCCCCTGTAGTAATCTGGTCCTGCCCGAAAACTATTTCCTCGGCAGCTCTTCCGGCAAGACTTACCATTATTTGATTCTCTATGTCAAGGCGGGTATAGTACATTTTATCCGGCGGAATATTTATGCAGAAGCCTCCTGCCCCGTTAGTGTTGGGTATGATCGTAATTTTTGACACTTTGTTCTCAGTGGATACCAGCTTTGCTATGATACCATGGCCGGCCTCATGGTAGGCCGTTACCTGCCTATCCCTTTCCCTGATACCTGAGCGATCCTTTTTTTCACTGCCTGCCACCACCAGGTAATAAGCCTTTTCCACATCCTCCGGGGTTATCTCTTCTAATCTGTTCTTTGCTGCCAGAATTGCTGCTTCGTTCAATAGATTTTCAAGCATTGCTCCACTGAAAAATACAGTTTGGCGCGCCAGCTTTTTATAATCTACCTGACCGGACATGGGCTTGCCTGCTCCGTGGAGACGGAGAATTTTCTCTCTGGCGTTAAAATCCGGCATGCCGATCTCTATTCTTCTATCAAAACGCCCGGGCCTTACCAGTGCTTCATCAAGAGTATCCAAGCGATTTGTGGCCGCAATTATCACTATACCGTCTCCGCTTGAAAAGCCGGACATTTCTGATAAAAGGGCGTTCAAGGTTTGCTCCCGTTCGTCGTTACCATTCATTGAAGCGTTTCCGCGCCTTTTTCCCAGGGCGTCGATTTCATCTATAAATATTACCGCTTTACCGGCTTCCCTTGCTTTTTTGAACAATTCGCGAATCCGGCTTGCTCCTACGCCGACATACATCTGGACAAAGTCCGAACCGTTAACAGCATAAAACGATACGCCGGCTTCTCCCGCAATCGCCTTGGCCATTAGTGTTTTGCCTGTTCCCGGCGGCCCGTAGAAAATTATTCCACGAGGCATTCTGGCGCCATATTTCTCATATTCCTCAGGGTTTTTAAGAAAATCTATAATATCCTGTACACTTTCCTTGGCTTCCTCACTTCCTGCCACATGATTGAGCAGAAGTCTGTTATCTGGTCCGGCCTCCTCTGGGTTAAGCGCCATTGATGCGCGGCCGGTTTGCTTTGATAAAGCTTTGAACCCATAATAAAAAACTCCGGCAAACACCGCCAAGCTCAATCCTGTTTGCACATAAGACAGGCTTTGGCCGCTCTCGGTTACCTGGATACCTGACAGCAGCAAGGTTTCCTTTAAAGCCGGATTCCTTGGGTCATCGGTTATGTAAGCCGCTTCTTCTCCTTTAAGGCGGTAACGGAAGGTGGAGCTGTTTTGCAGCGTAACGCTTTCCACCCGCCCTGCTTCAACATACTCATTAAAAGCCTGATAGGAGGTCGTTATGCTTTGGTTTTCTCCCTTCCAAGTAATGGCTGCGATGAAAATTACAAATATTAGCCCTAAAATAATGGCTCCGATTATATTTTTCTTGTCTTTTTTATTTAATGACTTCATGCTCATTCATCCCTTTCGCTGTACTGCTGTGTAAAATTTATGAAAACCAGCTCAGCCGTTTTCATGTGTCATAGGAAATTGCTTTTATTCCAGCGTTTCGCCCAGAAGCGCGGCGAAACGCATAAGGTAGCAATTACCTAGACAAATTGCGGAAAACTACTCGCGCACAGCGCGATTTGTTCTCTGGCACAAGTATAACGGAAGCCATCCCGTGAAAGCTAATGCAAGTTATGGTAATTCAAATGCATGTATATTTAAGCAAAAAAATAAGACAAGCATATCTCAGCATTGCCTTGTCTTTTGCGTCTTAACTATTCTTTCCTTAATTTTATATGCTTAGCGGCCTTTCTGCGCTGGTCTTCTCCAATCTCCGCGTAATGCTTACGGGTAGTATTTACGTCGGAGTGGCCTAAAGCGTCGGCTACCAAATATATGTCGCCGGTTTCACGGTAAAGGTTCGTACCATATGTACTTCTCAGCTTATGAGGTGAGATTGTTTTCAAGCTTGCCGCCGGTTTAGCATATTTTTTGACCAGAAGCTGAATAGACCTGTCTGTGATCCTCCGTCGCTGCATTGAAAGGAATAACGCGTCTTCATGGCCCGTAAGCGGCTCTATTTGCTTTCGCTCTTTAAGATAATCATTCAAGGCTTCCTCGACTTCTTCGCCGAAATATACGATCACTTCGTTTCCGCCTTTTCGTGTGATCTTAATACCGCCTGTTTCAAAATCAATATGATCCAGATTTATTCCTACGCATTCGGAAAGCCGTATTCCTGTTCCCAAAAGGACGCTGATTATAGCTAAATCCCTCTTGCACGTGATTTGATGATATTTTTTTTGTGTTTCCGTCAGATGTTCGCCATATTCCGCCTCATCCAGAAGCTTAACAACCTCATTTATCTCCAAGCGGGTGATAACCTTGTCATGAGTCTTTGGAAAATCCACAAGAGCCGCAGGGTTTGACGGGACTTTTCTTTTTTTGAAAAAATATGTAAACAATGTTCTGATAGAAGCTAGCTTACGTGATTTGCCGCTTTCTTCATTTGTCCGTTTTAATGTAGTGCGCTTATGATTTTTCTCGTAGTAAGA
>Ga0153921_1000655_pt1 | contig 17316 bp, 14 predicted proteins | sample TSNJ005MetaG_FD_104691 | JGI IMG/M metagenome (GOLD analysis project Ga0153921, IMG submission 104691) | Attine ant fungus gardens microbial communities from New Jersey, USA - TSNJ005 MetaG | ecosystem: Host-associated > Fungi > Mycelium > Unclassified | place: USA: New Jersey, Brendon T. Byrne... | reverse complement strand
GGTGCCGACGGTACCGTTCAGTGCGCCACCGACCGCGCCGACCGCGTTGTTGAGCGTGCCGCCCACTGCGCTGCCTACCTGACCAACCGTTCCGTTGAGCGCGCCGCCCACTGCGCCGCCAACGGTGCCGACCGTGCCGTTCAGAGCACCGCCAACTGCACCACCGACTGCGCCGACCGTGCTGTTGAGCGTGCCACCGACTGCGCCGCCTACCTGGCCAACCGTTCCGTTGAGCGCGCCGCCCACTGCGCCGCCAACGGTGCCGACCGAGCCGTTCAGAGCACCGCCAACTGCACTACCAACAGTGCCGACAGTACCGTTCAGAGCACCGCCAACTGCACCACCGACTGCGCCGACCGTGTTGTTGAGCGTGCCACCCACTGCGCTGCCAACCTGACCAACCGTTCCGTTGAGTGCGCCACCCACTGCACTACCAACGGTGCCGACCGTGCCGTTCAGCGCGCCGCCCACCGTGCTACCGACCGCACCTGCGGCACCGTGAAGCGTCCCACCGACAGCGCCCACCGCTCCGCCCACCAGGTTGCCAACGCCCAGCGCGCTGTGCTGCGCGGCCACGGTCGTCTGTCCGGCCAGCTTCAGGTTGCGATCGGCGACTACTTCCTGGCCGTCCGGCGCCTGCACGCGCACCTTGCCGGCGACGCCGGCATCGAACGCGGCACTGATGGCACGATCATGGGTTTCACCCGGCAGTTCTTCCTTGGCCGGCAGCGTGACCGCCGCCGTCGACCTGGCCTGGCCCTGGCCTTCGATGTGATGGCCGGCGACCGCCAGATGCGTGTCGGCCTTGCCGTCGACGATGGCTTTCAGCCCAGGCAGTGATCCGGCGGATGCACCGCTAAGGCCGGCGGCCGCCTGGGCACCCGTATCGATCGAAGCGACCTGGCGGCCGGCGATGCCGACCTTCGCCTTGGCGCGCGCATCGGCAGCGACGCCCAACGGTGCCTGCGCGCCGGGCGCAACGTGCGCAGCCAGCGATGCATCCACCTGTGCCGCCCTGCCCGCGGTGTTGCCCAGGCCAACATTGGCGCGGACATCAGCCGCCAGCGCCGGCACGGCCACCTGCTTCGGCGCGGTGTTCGCTGCCAGCTTCACCTGCACGGTGGCCGGCAATACGTCACGCACCACCGGCAGCGACGTGGTGTTCAACTGCAGGCCCAGGCGAGCGTCCGCACTGATTGCGGGGCTGCTCTGCGCCTGTCGCGCAGCGGCGGCCAGGGCCACTTCCGCGTCGACCTTGACCGGCATCGGCTGCGCATACTTCGCCGCAAGCGCCTGCAGGTCACGCAGCGATTGATTGGTTTCCGATGCCCCTGCGTGGCCGCTGGCCAGCGCACACAGCAGTGCCAGGGCCAGCGCGGTCGGCATCAGCAGGAAGGCGCGCGGATCGCGTGCGGCGCTGCCGCCGCTATCGCCGGTGGCCAGTTCCGAGGCCACAACCAGAGCATTGAGCTGGCGGTTCCATACACGCCGGTAGATGCGGTTCATGAGCATTTCCCCCGTAGGCGAACAACTGGAATGTCAGTGGACTTGCCGTTAGGCAGGTGACTGACATTTCAGCGGTTGCAACGGCGGCGGTGCACTTCAATCCGGCACGGCAATCGCGCATTCCGGCAAATCCACGGTCGGAATCGGCAGCCGGTTATGCAGAAGCGGCAACACGATCGGCAAGCGGATATGCAATTCCGGCATGAACGCCGCGAAAACCCTTACCGGACTTGGCTCAGGCCGGTTGGCCGATCTGCGCGGGCGCGCGCATCAGGGTGTCGCGCGGCAGTTCGCCGAATACCTTGCGGTAATTGTCGGCGAAGCGCGAGAGATCCCACAGGCCACAACTCAGGGCGATGGCTTTCACCGAACGGCGGCTGGAATCGGCCATCGACAGGCTGCGGCAGGCCGCGCACAGGCGCAGCATGGAGAGATAGCGGTTCGGCGAGGTTCCAAACAGGTCCTCGAACGCATAGCGCAGGCCGCGCTCGCTGACGCCTGCGGCATCACAGATCTCGTTCATGTAGATATTGCGGCGCAGGTTGAGCCGCATGAAGTTCTCTGCACGCTGCGCGATCAGATAATGCGTGCGCCGCGCACGGCTGCAGCCCGGGCGATCCGCCGCACCGGCGCCCAGAAGAGCCTGCACATGCTCATGCAGCAGGCTTTCGGTTTCTTCCGGCTGCAGGCCTGCACCCTGCCCCAGCTGCAGGTGCAGCTGCTGGTAGTGGCGTGCCAGCGGCGTGGCTTCGCTGGCCAGGTTGAACAATGACAGTGCCTGGCCAGCAGGTGGCGTGCTGCGCAGGCTCAGTTCGGTCAGCTTGCGCTGCACGCGGGCCACTGGCACCAGCATCAGGGTCATGTGCGTGCCCGGGCTCAGGGTGAACTCACTGATGCCCTCCGGCATGATCGTCAGCGCCATGCCAGGCGTGAGCGGCACGCCATGGCACCAGCTCAGCGTTTCATCCGTGGCGTGCAGATACCCCAGCATCGCCCAGTCCGGCGGCAGCATGAAGCGGCCACGGCAATGGAAACCGCAGCTGATGCTGCAGAACAGGGCTTCCTCGTGCACGCGCGAAGCGAACGCCGCACGTGGCCCATTGCCATCAAGCAGCAGCAGTTCGACATCACAGACACGAAGCACGCCGCTCAGCGTGGCCAGGTCTATCGACCGGAGGCCGCTGTCGTCGCTGTCTTCTACCCCACCATCGACCATGACAGTGTTGTCCCCCGTTGATCCGCCATGCGATGCGGCCCCCACTGCCTGACAGGGCGCGCATCGATCCATTAACCACTTCCGATGCCGTGCCGGCCGCACCGGCTTCGATGCGACCGACCAGGGAAATGCAATAGCTTGAATGCGAGTATGCCCAATAATCCGCAAAGGTAAACCCGCGGACTTAAATGATAAAAATAGATACACAGGTGAAGAAAATGTCGGAGCGAGTGGCACGGTTTTCGCATGCACCCGGAAAGCGAATCACATTATCTACACGACAATGAATCGTTTTGCCTTCGAACGGATTTTCGTCACAGAAGCAATCTGAAATTTTCAGGTTTTCGGGGTTTCTGCCGAATTTGCATATAGGTTCCAGTTGCAGCCAACCGCCATTCAGGCAAAGTCGATATCACGGTGATCCGGCCATCTGATCTGGCCGCACCCAGGGGGACAGCATGACCACGCACGCATCATTGGATGCCTCGACCACCGGCCCCAAGCCGTGCGGTCGCGACCGTGCGGCCAATGTCCCGGCTGGAAACGATCACCCTGCTTGAGCACAGCGGGTCCATCCCGCCGTGCCTCCTCCGCCAGGACGCGCGGAGGCCCACGGACGATCCCGGCGGAGCCGGGCCACCGCCCAACGCAGGTGTACTGCATCCGCAGACAGGTAGAGGGAGACATTGGTCATGAACGCATCGATCCGCAAATTCCTGAAGGAAGAAGACGGTGTCACCGCGCTCGAGTACGGGCTGCTGGCCGCCGTCATCGCTGGCATTCTGATCGCGGTCGGCAACGACCAGATCAAGGGGTTCTTCGAAACGCTGTTCAAGAACCTCTCCGCACTGGCCACCAAGGCGTCGGGTTCGACGACCTAAGCGGCGACCGCGCGCGGCCGGCAGGGCCGCGACGGCGGGGCGCATGGAACCAGGCGAAGACCGTCCAGTGACGGACGATGGAGTGTGCGATGACACTGCTGGGACTGTTGGCCATCGGCGTGTGCCTGCGGATCGCGATCAGTGATCTGTATGCCCGCCGGGTGCCCAACACCTGGCTCGTCGCCGCATGCGTGATCGCCACTGCGGTGATCGTCGTCGGCCAGTTCAGCGCGCCGCGCCAGCCGTGGCTGCCCCACGTTGCCGGCGCGGCGCTCGGCCTGTTGGCGCTGCTGCCGTTCTATGCCCTGCGCTGGATGGGCGCCGGCGACGTGAAGTTCTTCGCTGTACTGGGGCTGATGCTGGGCTGGCAGGCGCTGCTGCCGGTCTGGCTGGTGGCCAGCCTCGCGGCCGGGTTGCACGCCGTGCTGGTGCTGGCTGGCCGGCGCCTTGGCGTGCTGCTGCCCGGCCACCTGCAGACGCAGGTCAATCGCACCAGCACGCAGTGGCAGGCACACCCGGCACTGCGCGATATGCAGGCGGCCCGCCAGGGACGACGTGGCATTCCCTATGCAGCCTACCTGGCACTCGCCGCCATCGGTTGGGTGCTGGCCCGCATCTACGGAGGTGCACCATGAACACCCGCAGCCCACGCCTGCAACGCGGTGTCGCCAGCATCGAGTTCGCCCTGATGCTGATGCTCGGCCTGTTACCGCTGCTGCTGTTCACCTTCTCGGGGGTGATGATCATGGCGGCACAGCAGACCCTGGCCACCGCCTCGGCCGAGGGCGCGCGTGCCTCGCTGCGCTACGGCACCGCCGGCGAACGGCGCACGGCCGCCTGCGTCGCCGCACGCACATCGATGCAGTGGCTGCTGCAGTTCTCCAAGCAGAACGTGGACTGCAGCGCAGGGGGCAGCAGCGCCATCGTGGTGTCGGCACAGGCGCCCTGCGCCGGCCTGGCCACGGCCCAGTGCATGACCGTGACAGTCAGCTACGACTACGCCAGCTATCCCTTCCTGCCCGGCACCGCCACGCTCTACAAGTGGGTGATGCAGGCTCCCATCCGCAGCGTCGCGGTCGCCCAGCTCGATCTCGGCAGCGGCAATTGATGATCGGTACTTTGGAGACGGTTCCATGCTCAAGTTGACCCGCATCGCTGCCGTCGCCCTGATCGGCCTGGCCGTGCTGCTGGCGCTGATCGCCTTCATGATCGGGCGCAAACCGGCCGCACCGGTCACGGTCGCACCAATCGCCCATAGCGAGGCGCAGGCGATCACCGTGGTGGAGGCCGTGGCACGGCTGCCCGCCGGCGAACCGATCAGCGCCAACGGCCTGCGCCTGGCCCAGCGCACCTCACCCGTTGCCGGTGCCGCCACCAGCATCGCCGCCGTGGTCGGCAAGGTGCCGGTACAGGACATTGCCGAAGGCAGCCCGATCAACAGCAGCGCGCTGGCACAGGGCTTCTCGCTGCAGCTGCGGCCGGGCGAGCGCGCACTGGCCGTGCCCGTGGACGAACTGGTCGGTGCCGGCAACCGCATCCTTCCCGGTGATTTCGTCGACGTCTTCCTCAACCTGCGCAACGCCCAGCCCAACATCAACAGCCCTGGCGAAGCCGCGCAGACGCGCCTGCTGCTGTCGCGCCTGCGCGTCCTGAGCTATGGCCAGCAGGACATCGTGCCGGTGGCCACAGAGGCGACTTCCAACAGCGAGGCCGACACCCGCAACGACCCGCGCGCAGCCGACATCACCGGAAGTGGCAGCACGCACAGCAGCAATGAAGCCCCGCAACCCGCACGCAGCGCGGTGCTGGCGGTACCCGTGGCCGACGCCAACCGGCTGCTGCTGGGTGCACAGCAGGGCAAGCTGTTCCTGGCCCTGCGCAATCCCGCCGATACCGGCCTGCCCGACCTGGCGCTGTTCCCGCAATCGCGCGGTGTGATCGACCCGCTGCGCGGGCTCGACGCAGAGCAGCAGGTGGCCCTGCAGCGACCGGAGAACCACGCCTTTGCCGGCATCGACGGGGACGCGCTGGCCGGACGCGGCAGTGCCCCGCCACGCAGCAACCCGGATGCACCGGCGCGCGCGCCGGCGCCACGTCGCAGCGCCCCGCGCGCGTCGGGAATCGAGATCATCCGTGGCGACAGTTCCGCCCCCCGTGGCTCCCTTTGACCTGCATCGAGTGCATCCATGACCGAACGTCGCCGCCGTCCACGCATCTCCCCCCGCCAGCGCTGGCTGGCCCTGCTGCTGGTGCTGCTGGCACCGGCAACGAGCGTGGCCGCCGACGACCTGGTGCTGCAGGCACGTGAGCAGCGTCCCTGGAACCTGCCTGCCGACCTGGAGCGGGTGGCCATTGCCGACCCTGGCGTGGCCGACATCGTGATGCTGCGCGGCCAGCGCCAGGCGCTGCTGGTCGGCAAGATGCCCGGCACCACCACCCTGCTGCTGTGGCACCGCAAACAGGCTGAGCCGCAGCGGTTGACGGTAAGGGTGCAGAGCGCCGTACAGGGTGCCGCCAGTACCGGTGGCAACGATCTGGTGTTCACCCAGCAGGACCAGCAGGGCCTGTTGCAGGGAAGCACCGACAGTGTGCTCTCGCACATGCAGGAGCAACGCACCGCCGCGATGGCGCTGGGCAAGGACGGCATGCTTGCCGACACCTCCACCATCAGCAGTGGTGGCGTGGTCCAGGTCGAGGTCAAGGTGGTCGAATTCAACAAGACCGCGATGAAGCAGATTGGCATCAACTTCCAGAACCGCAACGGCGGCTTCGCCTATGGCTTCGCACGGCCCGGTACCGGGTTGCCGGGCAACACCGGCGTACTGCCAGGCATGAAGGAAGGCAACGTCAGCAACGAAGCGGTATCACCGATTTCCTCGGCATTCCGCCTGGTGTTCGGATCGACCAAGGGGCTGTGGAACGCCGACGTCGAACTGCTGCAGAGCAATGGCATGGCCCGCGTACTGGCCGAGCCGACACTGGTGGCACTGTCCGGGCAAAGCGCCAGCTTCCTGGCCGGTGGCGAACTGCCGATCCTGGAACCGCAGGGGCTCGGTACCACCACCATCACCTACAAGCCCTTCGGCATCGGCCTGACGGTGACCCCGACCGTGCTGGCGGCGAACCGGATCGCACTGAAGGTCGCGCCCGAAGCGAGCGACCTGGACTACAGCAATTCCATCATGCTCAACAACGTGCAGATCCCCTCGATCACCACCCGCCGCGCCGACACCACGGTCGAGCTGGGCGATGGTGAGAGCTTCGTCATCGGTGGCCTGGTCAGCTCCAACATCGTCTCCAACGTCAGCAAGATTCCGCTGCTGGGCGACCTGCCGATCATCGGTTCGTTCTTCCGCAACTTCGACTACAAGCGCCAGGACAAGGAACTGGTGATCATCGTCACCCCGCGCCTGGTGCAGCCGCTGGCACGCAACGCTGAACTGCCGCTGCCTGGCGAGCGCGAAGCCAAGCCGCATCTTCCCGAGTGGGGTTCCTGGTTGCTGGGTCCGGTCAGCCAGGACCCGGTGCCCGGGTTCTCGCGCTGAATCCATGATGCCTGCGATACCACGCCCATGCCCTACGCCACTGCCCAGCCGCTGCATCCGCAAGGACCCCCGATGAACCTGGTCCTGTATGGAATGGATCGCGAACTGCTGCCCCGGCTGGCTGCCAAGCTGCCGCCGAGCACCACGCTGCATTGGCAGGACAGCAACGCTCCTACCTCCGCGCAGGACCTGCAGCGCGGCCCGCAGAGCCTGGTGCTGCTCGACTTCCGGCCCGAGCATGCGGCCGCGTCGAGCGTCCTGGCACAGCAGCTGCAGCAGACCCAGCCGGACCTGCCCCTGGTCGCGGTCGGCGCCACCAGCGCCGGCCAGGTTGAGGGCGTGGTGATCGCGCTGCGCGCTGGCCTGCGCGATGTGCTGGACCTGGACAGCGACAACACCGGCATCGAGGCCGCCCTGCGGCGTGCGCTGTCACCACGCCCGGCCGCCGTGGCCCAGCACGCGCACAAGGCGCGTCTGGTTGTGCTGCTGGGCGTACGCGCCGGCGTCGGCACCAGCACGCTGGCCGCGCATCTTTCGGTGCTTGCGCAGCAGACGCGCGCACTGGCCCAGGGCGACGCGCTGCAGCAGGACGGCCTGCTGATGGAACTGGCGCAGCCGTCCGGTGACCTCGCCCTGTACCTCAATCTCGACAGCCGCTTCCACTACGAAGACGCACTGCGCAACGCCAGCCGCATCGATGCCACCCTCGCCCGCACGGCCATGGCCCGCCATGACTCCGGGCTGGTGCTGCTGGATCGCGCCGGCGGCAGTGACGCCGTTCCGCCGTCCGACCCGGGTGCGCTGCTGCAGCGCCTGCGCGGTGTGTTTGCCAGCGTACTGTGCGATGCCGGCGGCTGCCCGCTGCGGCAACTTCCGCCCCTGTTGCTGGACCAGGCCGACGAGATCTGGCTGGTCACCGACGCTTCGATCGCCACGCTGGTCTCGCTGGACCAGGCCCTGAAGCACCTGGCCGGCCAGCGCGAGCGCGAGAAGCGCCTGCAGCTGGTGATCAACCGCCACGACGACAGCAGCGGCATGAGCCCGGAACAGATCGCGCGCCGCTTCGAAGTACCGCTGCTGGCGACGCTGCCCGAACGACCGCGCGTGCGCCTGGCCGCCAGCCAGGGCCACCTTCTGCTGCAGGATGCGCCGCGCGACCCCTATCTGCGTGCCCTCGCCCCGCTCGTGTCACGCCTGGATCCGGCCGCCTGCCCGGTCCAGCCGCATGGCCTGCGGGAAAGACTCTCCCTTGCCCTGGGTGGATCGCAATGGAAGACAAGGTAACCCCGTTCCCGCATGCCGTGGCCCGCCCGGTGCTGCCCGAAAGCACCCCGGGCCACCTGCCGTTCGCGCAGACCGAGCAGTACCAGAAAGTGCTGTCGGCTGCGCATGAGCATCTGCTCAACAGCATCGAGGACGAGCGCATCGACATCGATTCCTGGGCACCGGACACCATCGCCCGCTGGGTGCAGGTGCAGACCGTGGGCTTCATCCAGGAGTGGCGCATCCCGATCAACGAAGAAGAGATGCAGGTGGTCGCCGAGGGCCTGGTCAAGGAGTTGACCGGTTTCGGCCCGCTGGACGACCTCCTGCATGACCCTTCCATCGAAGACATCCTGATCAACGGCTTCAAGGACGTGCACGTTTCGCAGGGCGGCCAGCTCAAGCGCGCCACCCAGCGCTTCACCGATGACACCCACCTGCTGCGCATCCTGCGCCGCATCCTCGCGCCGCTCGGCCGCCGGCTGGATGATTCCAATCCGATGGTCGACGCGCGCCTGCCCAACGGTGGCCGCCTCAACGCGATCATCTCGCCGCTGGCGGTGGACGGACCGATGGTGTCCATCCGCAAGTTCCGCAAGGATCCGTTCACCCCCGACGAACTGCTCGCCAAGGGCACCTTCGACGCGCCGATGCAGGCGCTGCTGAAGGCGATGGTGCTAGGGCGCTGCAATATCCTCGTCTCCGGCGGCACCAGCTCGGGCAAGACCTCGCTGTTGAATGCCCTGGCCAGCTACGTGCCGGCCAACGAGCGTGTCATCACCGTGGAGGACACCGCCGAGCTTTCGCTGAACCATCCGCACGTGGTGCGCCTGGAAAGCAGGATCGGCGGCGCCGAGGGCCAGGGTGCGGTCAGCATCCGCGACCTGGTGCGCAACAGCCTGCGCATGCGCCCGGACCGTATCGTGGTCGGCGAAGTACGTGGCGCCGAAGTGCTGGAAATGCTGCAGGCGATGAACACCGGCCACGACGGATCGATGGCCACCATCCACGCCAACACGCCGCGCGACTGCCTGTACCGCATCGAGATGCTGGCCGGCTTTGCCGGCTTCCAGGGCAGCGAGGACAGCCTGCGCCGGCAGATCGCCAGCGCCATTGATTTCATCGTGCAGATCTCACGACTGGGCAGCGGGCGCCGGGTGCTGGTCTCGATCACCGAAATCACCGGGGTCAGCGACAACCTGATCACGACGCAGGAGATGTTCCGCCACGAGGTGCAGATCGATGGCACCGGCCGCGAGACCGACCGCTGGATCGGCCTGGGCTTCCATCCGCATTCGCACAAGCTGGAGCCGTTCCGCCAGCAGCTGCGCGAATCCCTCTACGGAGACTTCTGAGCATGGGCACCGGCCTGCTGCTGGGCGTGTTGAGCATCATCTCGGTGCTGCTGGCGCTGGCCGTCTGGCTGTGGGGCACCGCCAGCAGCCGTGAGCAGCGCCAGGCCTCGCTGCAGCATGCCGAGCAGCAGCTGGCCCGTGGCAGCGCGGCCGGTGCGGTACCGGCCGGGCCTGCCGTTGCAGCGGCCAATGATTCGGCCCGCCCTGCCAGCAGTGCGAATCGCGTACTGCCCTGGGACGGCGTGTTGCAGCGTGCTGGCCTGCAGCCCGGCTGGAAGCTGCCGCTGATGCTGCTGGTGCCGGGACTGGTGCTTTCGGTCGTGGCGGCGATGCGGCTGGGCACGGCCTGGATGTTTCCGCTGACCCTGCTGCTGTACCTGCTGGGCTGCTGGCTGTGGGTGATGCGCCGGATCACGAAACTGCGTGCGCAACTGCTGCACCAGCTGCCGGACTTCCTCGACAACCTGGTCCGCCTCACCGCGCTGGGCAACAGCCTCCAGGCCGCGTTCCAGGTGTCTTCGATGCAGACCAGCGCACCACTGCGTGGCCTGCTCGACACCACGGTGCGCTATGCGCGCAGCGGCATGGACCTGGATCGTGCATTGAGCCTGGCCGCGCAGCCGTACCGGATGGACGTGCTGAAAGTGCTGGCGGTGGTGATCGGGGTGAGCGTGCGTATCGGCGGCCGCGCCGACCAGATCCTGCAACGCATGGGCGACTTCATGCGCGACCTGGAGCAGGCCCAGCAGGAGCTGGCGGCCACCACCTCGGAAACCCGCATGTCGGCCTGGGTACTGGGGCTGCTGCCACCAGCCAGTGCGGTGCTGATGGCGATCTCCAGCCCAGCGTTCTTCCAGCCGGTGCTGCACGACCCGCTCGGCCACAGGATCCTGCTGATCGCTCTGGGCCTTGAACTGCTCGGGGCGTTCCTGCTGTACCGCCTGGCCAAATCGCTATGACCGGCCGCCGCCACCCCGGAGGTGCACGATGAGCGCCAGCGCCTGGTTCGCCCTCTCGCTGCTGGTACTGGCAGCGGGCGTCGCCCTGCTCGGCATTGCCGGCTGGGTGCGCAGCCATCGCGAGCACCGCACCTCGGCTACGCTGAAAACCGCCCTGCAGCCACGCGAGGAAACCCGCGACACCGAGGCCACGCGCCGCGACTCGCTGGGCTGGCTCGAGCGCTTCGGGCGCTCGCTCAGTGGCGGCCGCCTGGAGGCCGCGCTGCTGGCCAACGAGGACAAGCTGCTGCTGGACCTGGCCGGCTGGAACACGCGCCGTGGCACCGCCATCTATCTCGGCCTGCGCCTGTTGCTTGCCCTGCTGGTGCTGGCCCTGGCGCTGGCGTTCAGCAGCGCGCATGGGCTGGCCAAGGTGATGGTGGTGATCGGTGCGCTGGCGGCCGGGCTGCTGCTGCCCAAGTTCGTGCTGTCGTCGTGGGTCAAGCGCCGCCGCCGCGCGGTCGACAACGAGCTGCCCTTGCTGATCGACCTGCTGCGGCTGCTGCAGGGCGTGGGCTTCAGCATGGACCAGAGCCTGCAGACACTGGGCGACAAGCTGCGCGATGCATTGCCGGTACTGGGCGGCGAGCTGCAGGAAGCCAATGTGGCCTACACCCACGGCCGCACCCGTGCGCAGTCATTGCGGCGGTTGAGCGAGGTCTACGCCGATGACGACCTGACCAGCCTGATGCAGCTGATCCTGCAGGTACATGCACACGGCGGCGCCGTGCAGGAACCGCTGCGCCAGTTCAGCATCCGCCTGCGCGAACAGCGCCGCAACACCTTGAAGGAAAAGGTCGGCAAGCTCTCGGTGAAGATGACCGTGGTGATGATGCTGACCCTGTTGCCGGCCCTGATGCTGGTGCTTGCCGGTCCAGCGCTCGTCGCGCTGGCCACCACCATGTCCAAGATGGGATCTCCCTGATGCCTGCCCTGCGCACCCCCTGCCTGCTGCTTGCCGTCGCCCTCGCCGCCCTGGCCAGTGGCTGTGCCTCGACCACGCCAAAGTACGTGCAGGCGCCCAGCCTTGCACCGCCGGAACCCGATCCGCAGGACAGCCGCAACGCCTACCTGGAGCTGATCGAACGCATGCAGCAGCAGGGTGCGTGGTATGCCTCGCTGGCCCATGTGGAGGCGTTCCGCCAGCGCTATGGCGATCGTCCCGCCCTGCGCCTGCTGCAGGCCGACGCACTGCGCGAGACCGGCCAGACCGATGCGGCGGTCGCGTTGTACCGCGAGCTGTCCAGCGGGCCGCAGGCCGCCGCAGCCGCCCATGGCCTCGGCCTGATCGCCGCACGCCGCGACGACGATGCCGGCAGCGAACAGGCCCTGGCGCGCGCGACGCAGTTGCAGCCCTTGAACACCGATTACCTGGGCGACCTGGGCTATGCACGGCTGCGCGCCGGCCAGTTCGACCAGGCCCGCGAACCGCTGGCCAAGGCCCTGGAACTTTCACCCGGCAACGCCAAGGCCACGGCCAATCTCGCACTCTGGGCAGTGCTGCGCGGCGACCAGGCCACCGCAGAGCGCCTGGCGGCCCAGGCCAACCTCAACGACGAAACGCGCCGCAGCATCCAGCAGCAGGCCCAGCAGATCCGCACGCGCCTGCAGCAGCGGCAGGCCGCTGCCACGCCTGCCTTCAACGCATCCGCACCTGCGCACACGGCCAGCGTCGAAGGCGGCGCTCGTGCATCGGGCAGCGCACGGCTGGCGGCCGAACCACGCCGCGATCCGCGTGACGAGCGCGATCCGCAGCGCCTGCCACCGTCGATGCTGGAACGCTTCAGCACCACCGAACACCCGACCGGAAGCACACCATGACTGCGATGCGCCTGACCCGACGCCTGTTGCCCGTGCTGTCCTGCCTGCTTGTTGCCGGTGCGGTGCAGGCACAGCAACAGCCATTGACCGGACAGATGCTCGGTGGCCCCTCGCCGTCGGCACCGGCCACGGCGCCGATGCAGGCCGAGCCGCTTCCCACCGTGGAGTTGGCCGCACCGGCCGCACCCGCCGCGGGGATTGCGGCGCAACCGGCAACCGTCGCAACCGACGTTGCACCGCCCGCAGCACCGCGCGCGCGCCTGCAGAGCGGCGAGGCCACCCGCAACCTGTTCCGCATGCAGGCGTCCGGGCAGCAGGCCGGCCAGCGCCTGCCGATCCTGGGCGACCAGGCCACGCTGAGCTATGCGCGTTACCTGAAGAGCTTCGAACACGAGATCCCGGACTTCTTTGAGACCGATGTTGCCCGGTCCAAGGACGCCTCTTCCTCCGGACGCTGAGGTCGGCCATGAAACGCCCACGCCAGTTCAGTTTCAGCCGCGCACGCGGCGGCATGTCGGTCACGATGATGCTGGTCATGCTGGCGCTGCTGGCCATGCTGGGCCTGATCGAGATCGGCTATCTGTTCTGGGCCAAGCGTGACGCGCAGAAGGTGGCCGACCTGGCCGCGCTGGCCGGCGCACAGCGACTGGAGCTGTGCAGCTCGGACAACAGCGACAACAGCGCGGCCCGGCAGAACGCGCTGGTCCAGAACAAGTTCGCGGGCACCCTGCAGATCCGCTGCGGGAACTGGAGCGCCAGCCGCGGCACCGGCAACCGCTTCGTCACCAGCGTCGATGCCAGTAATCCGCGCAATGCGGTGCAGGTGGTCGCCGAACGCAGCGTGCTGCCCTTCTTCGGGCAGAACGCCAGCCTGCCCACCGTGAGCGTGCAGGCCGTGGCGCGCCGCGCCGAACCCACTGCGGTGTTCGCGGTCGGCTCGCAGCTGCTGCGGACCAATGGCGATTCCGTCCTGCTGTCGACCCTGCGCCTGGTCGGCCTGGACGTCACCAATGCCACGGTGCTGTCCTATGACGGACTGGCACAGGCCAACATCACCCCGTCCGGCCTGCTGAAAGCGCTCAACATTCCGGTGAGCGCCAACCTCAGCGTGGCCGACTTCAACCGTCTGCTGTCGGTCAACAAGATTTCGCTGGCGCAGCTGGTGGATGCGACCGCCACCGTGGTCGGCCGTGACTCCACGGTGGGCGTGCAGCTGCGCGCCCTGTCCGACCTGGTCGCCACCCAGCTGGACATCAACAAGCTCAACATCGTGCTCGGCAGCCAGTCCGGCGGCGGCGGACTGTTCGCGGAAGTTGTCTCACCCGACGGTACCGTCGGCAGCGCGCTGGAGTCACAGATCAACGTGCTCAACCTGATCAGCACCGCGATCTCCATCGCCAACGATGGCAACGGCGTGACGATCAAGGGGCTGGACCTGCTGGGCATCAAGATCCAGGGCGGCGTGGTCGAACCACCGTCGATCGCCATCGGTGGTGTCGGCAGCCGCGCCTACAATGCGCAGGTGCGGCTGATGGTGGACGTGGACAGCAACAACCTGTTCGCGCTGGGGCCGCTGCTGAACCTGCTCGGCACGCGCCTGCACCTGCCGCTGCACGTCGACGTAGCCAACGGCATGGGCACGTTGACCGGTATCCAGTGCGGCGGCAGCCCCCCCAAGGCCACCATCCAGGTCGATTCGTCGGTGCTGCGCGCCTGCGTCGGCAACGTCGATCCCACACAGCGCTTCTCCAAGGCCAATGTCTGCGACACCACGCTGCAGAACGAACAGCTGCTGAAGCTGCTGGGCCAGCCGTTGATCAACGACAAGATCACCCTGCCCGCCCTGACCAGCACGCAGAGCCTGACCCTGGCCGCCGGCGAGACCGGCTCGACCCGGATCAATCCGCTCGCGATCGGTGATGCGGTGTCGAGCCTGGTCAACGAACTGCTGCGGGTGCTGTCGGGCATGCTCAGCTCGCCCAAGCAGGGCATGAACGCCAACGACACCGCCAAGGCACTGGCCGATCGCTATCTGCAGGCGGCGTTTCCGCCCAACACCCGCTACGACGTCGACAAGCTGATTCCGCTGCTGCGCGATGGCGATCCCAGCCGGCAGCTGGCACCGCTCAACAGCTGGACCGTGCCGGGTGGCCTGCCCTATGCGTGCGGGCTGCTCAACCTGACCACCTGCCACAAGGATGGCCCGGTCTGGGATGCGCTCAGAGTCACGGTCACCGGTCAGGGCCTGGGCGTCCTCGATGGTCTGCTCGGCTCGCTGGTCGGCGGCCTGCTGATCAACCGCTGCGACAGCCTGCTCGGCAACCTGATCGATTACAACGGCTGCGTGCGCAACAACCTGGCGTCCTACATCCAGACCGCACCGGCCGGCTTCCTCGATGGTGCCGGGGGAACGGGCGTCACCAACCCCGACGGCAGTGTCAGCTGCAGCGGCCTGCTGTGCACGCTGCTGAAGCCGATCCTGGCCGCACTGCGGCCGGTGCTCAACAGTGTCGGCACCCTGCTGACCAACCTGCTGGCCAGCGTGCTGGGCCTGGAACTGGGCCGGACCGACGTCAACGTGCAGTCGATCCAGTGCAGCGCGGCACAGCTGGTCTATTGAAATCGGGCCGTGACGGGCGCCCTTGGCGGCGCCCGCGCCCATGCTAGACTCCCGGCGGGGAACCACCTTCATCTCAACCCACACTCATCCGTGGATGGTCTAGACATGCGAGAAACTTCAGGGGGCGCGGTCTTCGCCCGGCACGCGCGCAGCGCGGCAGTGCTGGCCGTGGCCATGATGCTGGTGGCACCGGCGGCGATGGCCGCACGTGGCGACCGTGAGGCTGCAGCCGAACCGGTACGCAGCGCGCCGGTAGTGCGCAACACCGTGGACGAGCTCAAGCAGTTGATGGATTCGCGCCAGCTGACCGAGCTGCGCACCACCTACAACGGCAACTACGGCGCCAGCCTGCTGTTCAACGCCAACACCCTGACCTACTACGTCGCCCTGTTCCAGGAGAAGAACTTCTGGCGGGTGATCAAGACCGATGCGGTGGACAACGCCGAGCGTGTCTACCGCACCTTCGCGCAGCAGTCCGAACAGCTGGCCCAGGTCTACATCGACACCACCCGCCTTGAAGCAGGCAAGCGCTACACCGAGCGCCTGGTGGCCTACAACGAAGAACGCCTGCGCACTCTGCAGCAGGAAATGGAACAGCAGCAGGCGCAGTCGGCACAGGTCAGCGCCGCCCTGCAGCAGGCCCAGCAGCAGGCCGTGAGCCTCAGCACCGATGTGCAGAGCACCAACAGCCAGCTGGACGCCCTGCAGCGCCGCATCCAGATCCTGCAGGCCGAACAGGGCAACCCGGAGTTGAGCCTGCCCAAGCCGGACAGCGTGCCCGCACCGGCGGCCGCCAGCGACGGTCGCTGAGACCTGCACTCACGGCATTCCACGCGACGGCGCCCTACGGCGCCGTTGTCGTTTTCGGAACTCCCCCCCGCATCATTGGCAGGCGCCGTAGACCGCGTCATCAAGCTGCCGGCGCTGCACGAAATCCAGCCGCCGACGCTTGAGCAGCGCCTGTTCGCGTTTGCGCCGGGCGCGCTCGCAGGCCGCCGCATCCGTGCTGATCGTGATCAATGCACCCTGTGCCCGGGCGACGCGCCGCTGGCGACGCGACGGCTTCGATGGCGTGTCCGCTGGAACCACCGCGCCGCGGGACAATGACTGCTCCGCCGGGACGTCCCAGCGCCAGGCTGCGCGCCCCTGGCAGGGTGTCTGCTGGTAGACAGTGTGCGGTCCATCCACGCACTTGTAGACGTGGGTCTGTGCCGCCACCGCCATCGGCAACAGCAGGTACAGCATCAGGGACCATCGCATGGTAGGCATCCGGGCGTTCCACAGGCAGGCTGCGGACATCCTCGGCGCGCAACTCCGGTCCCGCCAGAGCGATCCGCGTCACACCCTTTGCAATCCAGCACAGCGATGCAAGCCCGGCGTTGGCACCTGCGCTGTACTGCCGGAGGCACCGGCAGCCAGCCGGTGCCTTCCCTCCCTTCCGCCAAGGAACCTGCAATGAGCAACTTCGTCACCGTCGCCGACGGCGCCCGCATCTTCTACAAGGATTGGGGTACCGGCCAGCCGATCGTGTTCGCCCACGGCTGGCCGCTGTCCTCCGATGCCTGGGACCCGCAGATGCTGTTCATGGGCCAGAACGGCTTCCGCGTGATCGCCCACGATCGTCGCAGCCACGGTCGCTCCAGCCAGACCTGGGATGGCAACAACATGGACACCTACGCCGACGATCTGGCGGCGGTGATCGAGGCGCTGGACCTGAAGGACGCGATCCTGGTCGGCCATTCCACCGGTGGCGGCGAAGTGGCCCACTACGTGGGTCGCCATGGCAGCAAGCGCGTGGCCAAGGTGGTGCTGGTCGGTGCTGTACCGCCGCTGATGCTGAAGACCGCCGGCAACCCGGCCGGTACCCCGCTGGAGGTCTTCGACGGTATCCGCAAGGGTACCGGCGGCGACCGCTCGCAGTTCTTCAAGGACCTGACCACCCCGTTCTTCGGCGCCAACCGCGACGGCAACACGGTCACCCAGGGCATGCGTGACTCGTTCTGGCTGCAGGGCATGCTCGGTGGCGTCAAGGGCCAGTACGACTGCGTGCACGAATTCTCGGAAGTGGACTACACCGAGGACCTGAAGAAGATCGACGTGCCGGCGCTGGT